>Ga0194038_1000796_pt1 | contig 13701 bp, 13 predicted proteins | sample JunL226m_MetaG_FD_148630 | JGI IMG/M metagenome (GOLD analysis project Ga0194038, IMG submission 148630) | Anoxic zone freshwater microbial communities from boreal shield lake in IISD Experimental Lakes Area, Ontario, Canada - Jun2016-L227-6m | ecosystem: Environmental > Aquatic > Freshwater >...
AACTATGTTGCAACCACTGTATATGGAATGACTGACTGGATTAATTCGCACCCAGCTCAAGTACAAGGCGTTGTTAGTGCAATGTACGACACAATGGCTTGGATAGATGCACACACTGCTCTGCAGATCGCTAAGGCAATGCCTGCCGATTACTACGCAGGTGTTGGTCTTGATACATACGTAGCCGCGCTTAATGATGAAAAGGTTATGTATAACCCTGGAATCAGAATGCCTGTAGGCGCTGCACTCGGCGTATTACGTGCAGAGCAAAAAGGCCGCATCGATTACGGTGTATGGACTGCAGCTAAAGTTGCTACCGTTGATCTAAATGCAACCTACACAAATAGTTTCGCACAAGCTGCGATTGCAATTGTGAAGGCTTACCACACCAAAGCAAAGATCAAGGTCGGTCAGGGCTAAACCTCTGAAGTTGTCCTCCTAGTTCCAAAAATCGAGGGAAAGCGGGCCCCGTCGAGAAATCGGCGGGGCTCTCCCCATTTATCCCATGAGTCAACTAACTCAAATTGAAATAGGATGCGCACATGTCAAAAATCGCAATTCTTAGCCATGAGAGCGTTGCTGCAGAGCTCTCACTACTAGGTCAATGGGCGGATTTGCGCGGACACACAGTTGAACGCTTCTATCGCGAACAAACATGGGATGCACAAGATTTACTTGCCGCTGATTTAATAATAGTTCTTGGCTCTCCTAACTCGGTTTCAACTGGTTACGAGCACCCCACATCGGTGAAGGAAATCGAACTTGTTAAATCAAGGTTTGAAACCGATAAACCATTTTTTGGAATTTGTTATGGATCACAAGTTATGGCAAGGGCACTTGGCGGCGAGGTAGAGCGGCGCGAAGTGAAAAACATTGGTTTTAAGCAGATTGATACGCATTCACCAGATATTGATGAGGGCGGATGGGTGCTTTGGCACGAGGATTTTATAATTCCAGAAAGTATCAAATCAATTCCAGGTGTTGAAGTCCTTGGAACCGATGCGCAGGCCGCTATTGCCTTTCGAAAGGGTAAAGCTTGGGCCGTTCAATTTCACCCAGAAGTCGATGGCGATGCACTCGGAAGAATGGTCGAAGCCATCGGAGTTCCACCCGAAAAATGGGGACCAGTTTCCGATGCAATTAAGGCCGATGATGCTGGCCACAGAGAACGTGCCTTTGCACTCTTCGATCGCGTACTAAGTTCGAGGTAGCCACCAGGCAAAAGGAGAGAGAGCAGAGCGCCGAGCGAAGTCTTCCCTAAGGATGCAATACATTATCGCGGGGGGAAAAATGAAAAGTGATAAAAAATCTACAATAGCTATTATTGGTTCGGGCACCTTAGGTGGCGGAATGGCGCAGGTATTTGTTCTTGCGGGGCACAAGTGTGTTATTTCTGATTCAGATGTGAATTCTTCTGCTCGCTCCTTTAATCGTCTGCTCCTCGAGACAGAATCTTTTGAAAAGCAGGGCCTGTTCCCAGTAGGTAGCAGCCAACTGCTATTAGAGAATTTGAGTTATGCAGAAAGTATTGAAGGTGCATGCAAGGATGCCGATTATATTGTTGAATCGGTTCCAGAAGTAATAGAAGTCAAGAAAGCAGTATTTGCAAAAATTAGTGAGTATGCGCGTAAAGATGCGGTCATCGCCTCAAATACTTCTGCGATTCCTATTTCTCAGTTAGCTGCATTTGTTTCTTATCCAGATCGTTTCTTAGGTGTGCACTGGGTGAATCCGGCAACATTTGTGCCAGGGGTTGAATTGATTGCATCACCAGAAACTTCGGAGCACGTTCTTCAATTCGTAGAACAACTTATTGGTGGAGTGGGAAAAGTTACGAGCCGAGTCAGCGATGTTGCAGGTTTTATTACTAATCGTTTGCAATTTGCTTTGCACAAAGAGGCAATGAAGATGTTTGAAGAAGGTTCAGCGACTCCTTCCCAAATCGATTCCGTTGTTAGCAATACTTTTGGCTTTCGACTTGCATTTTTTGGACCCTTTGCAATTGCAGATATGGGGGGTCTGGATGTATTCGCTGGTGCTTATAAGAGTTTGGAGCAGGCGTTTGGTGAGAGATATTCTGCGCCGCAAGCTTTGCTGGAGAAAGTAGCCGATGGCGATTATGGACTTAAAACTGGTGGCGGTTTTGCTGGGCTCGATGGAAATAGAATTGAAGAGATAGTGGCTTATCGCAATCGCGCATTTGCCGCACTGTCCCAACTCAAGAAAGATCTAGGTCCGCCTCCAGGCATGCCGATGTGATGAAGGCCGATGATGCCGGCCACAAGGATCGTGTTTTTGCTCTTTTCGATCATCAAATCCGACTAATTCGGGCCCTTATCGTGCCATACATGATGACAACGGCAACTTTGGACAGAAATGCTTTTATCTTTCACGGACTCCAACGGCAAGTTCATTCGCGACTCTTGAAACCGCCGATATTGGGTCATTTGGGTTTTGCAAGAGCGCTTTAACAAAGGCGGATCCCACAATTACGCCATCTGCATATTGCGCAACCTCTGCTGCTTGTGCACGGTTTGAAACGCCTAACCCAACAGCAATGGGGGTATCTGAAATCTTTCGAATGCGATCGACTAAAATACCAGCGGTATTTGAAACAGTTGTTTGCGTTCCAGTCACCCCCATCATGCTTGCCGCATAAATAAAGCCACTGCACTGGGCCGTGACTAGTTTCAAGCGCTCATCACTAGTGCTTGGGGCTACAACGAATATCGGATGGATTGCATGAGTTTTTGTATTTGCGATCCATGTGCTTGCTTCTTCAATTGGTAAATCGGGAGTAATGGTTCCAACCATTCCATTTCGTGAAAAATCCGAACAAAATTTTTCAACTCCGTATTTTTCAATAGGATTCCAATACGTCATTACGAGTGTTGGAGTACCCGTATCCGCCACTTCTTTGACGATATCGAGAGTTCTCGACATGGTGATTCCGTTTCGGCGGGCGATTTCTGCCGCTTCTTGAATCACTGGACCATCCATGACGGGGTCGCTATAAGGAAAACCTATTTCTACCGCATCGACACCGCCATCAATCATGGCTTTGATAATTTTCGCGCAATCGTTTTGATTGGGGAAACCCGCTGGTAGATAGCCGATTAAGGCCGCCCTATCTTCTAAGGCGCATTGCGCAAAAAGCTCTGAGAGTTTCGACATTAGATATCGATTCCAAACCACGTTGCCGCCGTCTGTACATCTTTATCTCCACGCCCAGAGAGATTAATGAGCAAAACGGCATCGGGACCTAACTCTTTCCCAAGCACCATCGCGCCGTACAGGGCATGCGCTGTTTCAATTGCAGGGATGATTCCCTCTTCACGAGATAGAAGGGCGAAGGCCTCCATCGCCTGCGCATCCGTTACCGAACGATATTCGGCGCGGCCGATATCGTGCAAAAAAGCATGCTCTGGGCCGACGCCAGGGTAGTCGAGTCCTGCCGAGATTGAATGAGATTCAACGGTTTGCCCATTCTCATCTTGCAATACGTAAGTTCGCGTTCCGTGGAGCACTCCGATTGTTCCTCCGGTGATTGTGGAGGCATGTCTTCCAGTTTCAATTCCATCGCCGCCAGCTTCAAGTCCAATCAATCGAACATTCGCATCTCCAATGAATCTATGGAAAATTCCAATTGCATTTGACCCTCCTCCGATACATGCAAGTACTGCGTCAGGGAGTTTTCCATTAAGTGCTAGAACTTGCTCACGGGCCTCGTTACCAATCACAGTATGGAAATCGCGAACGATAGTTGGGAATGGATGTGGCCCAGCGACCGTTCCGAGCAAGTAATGGGTATCGGCAACGTTTGTGACCCAATCACGCATAGCTTCGTTAATCGCATCTTTGAGAGTTCTCGACCCCGATGACACGGGTATGACTTCGGTTCCAAGCAAACGCATTCGAGCAACATTTAGGGACTGCCGGCGAACATCTTCTTCGCCCATATAAACAACGCATTCGAATCCCATGAGTGCTGCGACGGTTGCAGTTGCCACGCCATGCTGGCCCGCACCAGTTTCAGCGATTAAGCGTTTCTTGCCCATGCGCTTAGTGAGAAGAGCTTGGCCAATGACGTTATTAATTTTGTGAGAACCTGTGTGATTGAGATCTTCGCGCTTCAATAAAATCTGAGCCCCACCGCAATGTTTCGAAAAATTCTTTGCTTCGGTAATGATGCTGGGACGGCCGATATATGTGGCATTAAGGTGGGCCAGCTCGGCAAGGAATGCCGGATCCAGTTTTGCTTCATTGTAGGTTCGCTCTAGTTCATCAAGGGCTCCGATAAGAGCCTCAGGGACAAAGCGCCCACCAAATTCTCCAAACTTTCCAGCAGTTAGTTCGCCTGAAGACATTTTAGATTCCTCTCAGTTCTCGGATCATCGCACCTGGATCCTTTGATTTAACTAAAACCTCTCCCACCAAAATTGCTCCAGCGCCTAACTCTTCCAACCTCTTCGTCTCATGTCTGTCCGTAATTCCAGATTCTGCAACAGCAACAATACCTGAACCTACTTGCGGGATGAGTTCCTCAAAAACCTGCAAATCAACTGAAAGGTCTTTCAAGTTCCTGGAATTTACACCTATGAAATTAGGTTTTAATCGCTTAGCGCGCTCCAATTCCTCAATGTTATGAACTTCAACTAATGCACGTAATCCGAAGCTCTGACCATATTCAAAAAACTCATGTAAGTCATTCTCATTCAACGCGGCGACAATTAGCAGGAAGAGATTTGCGCCATTCACGAAACCTTCTTGAATTTGGTAGGCATCGACAATGAAATCTTTTTGAAGCATTGGCACATCCACTGCCGCACGGACTTCCCGGAAATCTTCTAAAGAACCCTTAAACCTTCGTTGTTCGGTAAGGACGCTGATCGCAGTCGCTCCACCGTGGACATAATTCTGTGCTAACAAGGCCGGGTCAGTAATCTCTGCCAGATTACCTTTGCTCGGCGATGCCCGTTTTACCTCGGCAATTACGTGCAGAGGTCCTGGGGTGAATCGAGTGAGGGCATCAATTGGCGTTGGGGTAATCGACATTACCTCAGCAAGGTTTGGCATAAGCAATTTGCGTGCCTGCAGATCTTCCCGAACGCCGGCGATGATTTCGTCTAATACTGTCATTATATTCTCTGCATTTGATGTGCCAAATTAATTGCGCGAATCACAGCCGCTGCTTTATTTACAGTTTCTAACTCTTCGAGTTCTGAGACGGAATCTGCAACAATACCCGCGCCAGCCTGAACGTATGCACAACCATCCTTAATAAGGGCAGTCCTAATCGCAATGCATGAGTCTAGATTGCCGTGAAAGTCCATATAGGCAACGACCCCTCCATAGAGTCCACGTTTAGATGCTTCGTGTTTTTCAATAATGTTCATTGCACGCGGCTTAGGCGCACCAGAAAGTGTTCCCGCCGGAAAGACGCTCAGTAATGCATCAAGTGATGTCACACTCTTCTTTAGTGTGCTTTTTACCGTCGAAACGATATGCATCACATGTGAATACTTCTCAATCTTCATCAGTTCTATTACTTCGACGGAACCACTTTCACTGACGCGAGCTAAATCATTACGACCCAGATCGACGAGCATCACATGCTCTGCGCGCTCTTTTGGGTCGTTTAATAATTCTGTTTCGAGAAGCGCATCTTGCTCGGGATTTGTTGAGCGAGGTCTTGTACCTGCGATTGGGTGAACAATCGCCGTGCGATCCTCTATCTTGATCATCGCCTCTGGGCTCGAACCCACAATTGTTACTCCTGAACTCAGTTTTATGTAATACATGTAGGGGCTTGGGTTTGTCGATCTTAGTGTTTGATAAATCAGGAATGGATCAACTGAAATTTTTACTTCAAAGCGTTGTGAGAGAACAACTTGAAAAGCATTTCCAGCGAAGATCTCTTCTTTAATTTGATCCACAGACGTAAGGAAACTTCCACGCTCTGTGTGGCGAATGATTGGCAAGTCAGGCATTGGGGCTAAATAATGGATATCTATTTCAGCCGGCTTTTCCAGCAATTTTACGATTTCTTTAAGGCGCTCGAGGGTTTCGTTATAGCTCTCCTCGATTCGATTATTTGAGCCATCCCAATTAATAGCGTTGGCAATCAATATCAGCGAGTTATTAATATGGTCGAAAACCGCCATATCGCTACACAATAAGAATTCATACATAGGAAGCCCGAGATAATCGGCCGTTAGGTCTTCAATTCGCTCAAGTATGCGCACAGCGTCATAACTTAAAAATCCGACGAGGCCACTTGTAAGTGGAGGTAACCCTTGAATTCGTGGTGAGCGCAGGTGTGTTGATGTTTTGCGAATGGCGTCCAAATGCTTTTCACCGTGCGGAGCACCGCTAGGGACATTACCTGACCAGACGCCGACGCCATTCTCTTCTCGAAGAGTGGCAACTGCAGGGAGCCCAATGAAGGAATAACGCGACCATTTCCCGTCATTCTCAGCGGATTCAAGCAGAAAAGTACTCTCTCGATCCATCGCCAACTTCTTATAAATTGTTAATGGGGTTTCGGAGTTTGCAAAGAGTTTCACATGAAGGGGAATGATGTTGTTGTGGACGGCGTGCTCACGAAACTCAGAGAGGGGCATAACCTGATCAAATAGCGACATCAATTAGCTCCGTGAGAGTCATCGGCTTCAGAGTTCTGAAATTAATTACTAAGCGCGCAAACATTGAGGAAGTATACACTTTCGCCCATTCGCGGCACTTGGGGTTTATTGGAGGAGTATGTCTCTCAGTATTGATTCACTGATCAAAGATGTAAGTGCCGGCCACGACCATTCGGCAGAGACTGCAGAGTGGGTGATGAACGAGATGCTTCAAGGATTACTCTCTGATGATCAAATCGCACGTTGGATCTCAGCACTCAGTGCGAAAGGTGAGACTGCAGAAGAAATCGAATATTTCATAAATATTATGTATCGCTTTGCGCTGCCCATCGATATTTCGCAACGGGCGGTAGATCCTGTTGGCACCGGTGGTGATGGCTTCCACACTATTAATATTTCGACAACTGCCGCCATAGTTGCAGCAGCTGCTGGCTGTGTCGTAGCAAAACATGGTTCCGTAGCAGCAAGTTCGAAATCCGGTTCGGCAGATGTTTTAGTCGAGCTGGGCGTCAATACAGAACTTGACGTGAAAGCAAATGAAGACTCAATTAGTAAATTTGGAATTGCATTTATGAAGGCGACGAAATATCACAGCGCTTTACGCTACGCGGCGCCGGCTCGCCGGGCAATCGGAAAACCAACGGTATTTAATGTGCTCGGACCGCTTGCAAATCCCAGTAAACCGCAAGCATTCGCCCTTGGAATTGCACCCATTAACCGTTTTGATTTAATGAGTGACGTTATGCGCTATCGCGGCGCAGAGGGTTTTGTTGTACGGGGTAATGATGGAATGGATGAAATCACAATTGTGACCTCAACAAAAGTTCGCGAGATTTTCAATGGACAGGCAAAGGATTATGAAATAGTGCCAGAAGATTTTGGATTCTCAAAAGACTCGATAGATAGCCTTCGCGGGGGAATGCCAAAAGATAATGCGCTAATTATACGTGACTACCTTGCGGGCAAAGAGGGTTCGATCAGAAGCGCTCTGTTACTGAATTCAGCTTTAGCAATTGCGGCCTATAGAGGCGAGCATGAGAGAGATTTTTATGACCAACTAAAATCTGGAATTGAAAGCGCTACCGAGGCCATTGATTCTGGAACTGCTCTGAAGTTGTTAAATGAATGGGGGAGTTACACGCAAGCGGTAGGTGTTCCGGCATGACCTCGCCAAACATTCTCGTTGTGGATAATTTTGATTCATTTGTTTTCAATCTCGTAGATTATTTGAATCAACTCGGTGCGACGACGACCGTCGTTCGCAGCGATGAATTAGCTCGCATTGATTTCGCGGATTTTGATGGAATCCTCATTTCGCCAGGACCCGGTCACCCCAGGGAATCAACTGGAACTCTCGATGCAATTGCCTACGCGATTGGGCATTCAATGCCACTCCTCGGAATTTGTCTCGGTCACCAGGGAATTGGTGAAACTTTTGGCGCAACCGTCGCCCGCGCACCTGAGCTTCTTCATGGAAAAACTTCGCGGATCCACCATAATGAAGTTGGAATATTTGCTGCAATTCCCCAGGACTATGTAGCAATTCGATATCACTCACTGGCGATTATGGAAGCGGATTTACCACAAGAGCTGGAGGTAACGGCGAAATCAGAGTCTGGTGTCATCATGGGCATTAGGCACAAAACCCTTCCCATTCAAGGGGTTCAGTTCCACCCAGAATCAATTCTTACCGAACACGGTCACACACTCTTAGGGAACTGGTTGGGAGAAATATCGCATCACTCTGTCTCACAGGCGACTATCAGCTAATAAGTCAATGAACTCGTAATTTAGGACGCCTGGGAATCTTCTTAGCCCTAAACTTGTTCTACCAAACAACTGCCAGAACTTCTGGGAGTTATACAAAAGGAGAAAAACTATATGCGCAGTTCAAACCCTGTTTTAGGACGGGCGTTTAATCAGCGTGGTTACGCTGCATTTGATCCCAAGACAACAACTGAGACCGACGCAGCGCTAGAGAATCTATATAACGCACCTGCCGCATCATCTTTGCGCACGGGTCGCATGACGATTGATGATGTTGTCACTCGTACTGGAATTTTATTTGCAGTTCTTGTCGGCGTTGGCGCAGCTGCATGGACGCTTAACCTTGGTGGCGGAGCGATGTTGCTCGGCGTTTTCGGTGGCTTTGCTTTGGCCATGGTAAATAGTTTTAGTAAATCGGTTAACCCGGCAATGGTTATTGCCTACGCTGCCTTTGAAGGTTTAGCTCTTGGCACAATCAGCCATCTCTATAACAACATGTATCAGGGCATCGTTAGCCAGGCAATCCTCGTAACAATCTGCGCATTTACCGGAATGTTGTTCGCCTATAAGAGCGGGCGCATCCGCGTAACTCCTAAGTTCACCAAAGTCTTAATGACTGCGTTGATTGGTTACGTTGTTTTAGGTCTTGTCTCAATGATTGGCTCACTCTTCGGCGCTAGCATCTATAGCATCGGCGGATTTGGTTTAATCATCGCAACTGGTGGAATGGTTCTCGCCAGCTTCTTCTTAATTCTAGATTTTGATCAAATTCAAAAGGGAATCAATGCTGGTCTGCCTGAGCAAGAGTCATGGCGTGCAGCCTTTGGTTTGATGGTCACGATTGTGTGGCTATATATGGAAGTTCTGCGCTTGTTATCAATCTTGCGCAATAACTAAAGGAAAGTTTTAAACGAGAGGCTCCAGGTTATTCACCTGGGGCTTTTCTCTTTGCCCTTCGAGAAAGCTCTCGCGCGTTTCTGGAATTCTTGTTGTTAAAAGAGTTCCAACTGCAAAAACCACGGCAGATACAGCAAATGCGGTGCGATATGAATATGCATCAGAGAGCGCACCGATAACTAAAGGTCCCACAATCATTCCGGCGTCTCCTGCCATTTGAAATACGGCAATCACCTGACCGCCGCGACCATGAATGATGTCACCGACAATGCTGGCTGGAGTAGTAGACAAGAAAGCAGAACCAATTCCAATTATGGACATTGCAACTAAATACATCCACGGATGAACCGCTAGCGTCATGACCAGAACGCCACATAACGCGATACTCGAACCAATAATTGAGGCAATCCTTCGACCCTTGTTATCGGATAGTCGGCCGCCTCTCATAAGCAAAGCGCCTTGAAAAATAGCACTCAGTGCAAAGCCATAACCAACTACAGCGGTGGAGGCATGCAATTGTTCAGTGACAAAGACCGGCATGATCGACGCACGTAAGCCAAAGACAACCCAGTTGCCGATAAATGATAAGACCAGCGCAATTTGGTACGGCTTCATCGACAGGGCTTCACGCACCGTAGTGTGATTACTCGTATCAACATTCCTTTCTCGCTTGCCGATTTTGCTACCTTTGAGAAAAAAGTGAGCAACCACGCCCGATGTAAGCAACATTGCAGAGTAGGCAAAAAAGGGTGCGCGAAGGGAAATCAGTGATAGCAATCCACCAATTGCAGGACCGGAAACACCACCGACTAAGAAAGCGCCGTTGTAGACCGATTGTGCCCGGCCGCGATGTTCATCATCGACCGAGCGCATAATGACCGATCCTGCGGCAACTGAAAACATTGAAGAGCCAAGCCCACCTGCAGCGCGAAAGAAGAGCAACTGAGAATATGACGTGGCCATGCCGGCTAAGAAAACAAAAATTGCAACCATTAAGACTCCGCTGGAGAAAACCGCTCTTTCGCCAAACATGTCAACGAGTTTGCCTGAGATTAGACCGGAGGCAAATCGGGTAATGGCAAACATTGAAATAATCAGACCAATTGCCGCGTTGTTTACACCAAAAGTTCGGGCAAATACGGGGATTGCAGGTAGAACAATTCCAAAACCAACTGCCACAAAGAAGGATGCCGCGACGAGAACTGAAATCTCGCGCGGCAGATCCTTAAATGGAGATTGCATTAACCAAGAGTTTCGCCAGCTGCCTCTTCTCGCGCTGCGGCGTAATCATTTGAAGTGCGCAGTGGAGTCTCACGTAACATAAGTGCAAGCAAGAAACCAATTGCCGTTACTGGAGCTGCGGCGTAAAAGACAATATGGAATGAGGAGACGAAAGCTTCAAGGGCGGTGTGCTTAATAACTGGCGGCATCGTGTTAAGTACTGCCGTGCTATTTGTGATTCCCTTTAATTTACTTGCATCAAAACCAGCAACTGCCGATGGATTCTTAGCTGCAAGATCGGCGAAGTTAGCTGTTAGGTAGTGGGCGACACGGTTAGTTAAAATACTTCCAAAAACCGCGGTTCCAAAAACCGAACCTAATGAGCGGAAGAAAGTATTGCTACTCGTTGCCACTCCCATATCTTTAAAGTCAACGGCGTTTTGTAAGGCGATAACGATGGTCTGCATGGATAAACCAAGGCCGGCACCAACCATAATTGCATAGATGGAAATCTGCCAATAAGGCGTATCAATCTGCAATCTAGTCATAAGCAAGACACCAGCGGTCATAATCGCGGTGCCCATAATTGGATATCGCTTGTAATGACCATGTTTTGAAATCATTTTGCCGGAGAAGATTGACGTTGTAACAATTCCAAGCATTAATGGAATCAACTTAAGGCCCGCTGAAGTGGCTGAGTAACCCTTAACTACCTGGAAATAGAGCGGCAACATAACGATTGCGCCGAACATTCCAGCACCAATGACTGCGCCTAGAGCCGAAGTTATAGAGAAAGTGTGGTTCTTAAATAGGTACAGCGGCAAAATCGGCTCCTTGGCCCGCTTTTCCCACATGAGGAAAACCACAGCAAGTACTAACCCACCTACTAAATAAGTAATGGTGCGACTATCGCCCCAACCATATTGTGGGCCGTAAATCGAAACTGATAGAAGAACCAAACAGACTGACAACACCATCAAAATCGCGCCAACATAATCGATTGAGTGTGAACGCTTAATTTTTGGAATGTGCAGAACCGCGGAAGTAATTATGAGAGAGGCAATTCCAATTGGTAAGTTGATGTAGAAAATCCAACGCCAGCCAGTGACTCCCAAAATTTTATGGTGATCTGAAAAGAAACCACCGAGCAAAGGTCCGGCAACAGAGGACAGACCCCAAACGGCGCCGAAATAACCTTGGTACTTACCGCGATCGCGAGGGGGAACAATGTCACCGATAATAACGAAAGTAAGTGCCATCAAACCGCCAGCACCTAAACCTTGAAGTGCGCGAGTAGCGATGAGCTGAGTCATGTTTTGTGATGCACCTGCGAGGAATGAGCCAAGCAAGAAAGTAACGATTGCAAATTGGAAGACTGGGCGACGGCCATAGATATCTGAAATCTTTCCATACAACGGTGTTGAAGCCGTTGAGGTAAGAAGGTATGCAGTGACAACCCATGTGTAATGGTTTAATCCATTAAAATCCTCAACGATGCTTTTTAAAGCAGTTGAAACAATTGTTTGATCAAGGGCGGCTAGAAGCATTCCCGTCATGAGGCCACCGAGAATGATCATAATCTCGCGGTGGGTGTGGACTTTGACCGATGCGTTAAGAGGTGCTTTATTAGACATGGAGGTAAGGTTACCGTGTGAAAACAGTAAGCGCAGAAGGCCTAGTGAAAACCTACGATAAAGGTGCAGTCCGAGCACTAAATGGCTTATCTCTGGATGTGGCCGAAGGCACAGTATTGAGCGTTTTAGGCCCTAATGGCGCAGGTAAAACAACAGTAGTGCGAATTCTTGCAACTCTATTAAAGCCCGACTCAGGTAGCGCACATGTAGCAGGAATCGATGTCATCAAACATCCCGACAAAGTACGCGAAGTTATTGGTCTTTCCGGTCAATATGCCGCAGTAGACGAAACGTTAACTGGCTGGGATAACTTAGTGATGTTTGGGCGTTTGTATCATTTGGGAAAACAAGAATCGATTAATCGCGCTAATGAACTCCTAGAACGATTTTCATTAACTGAAAGTGCTCGTCGCCCAATTAAAACTTATTCAGGTGGAATGCGTCGCCGGTTAGATTTAGCTGCATCGTTAATTGTGCAACCCAAAGTTTTATTCCTTGATGAACCAACAACGGGTCTTGATCCAAGAGGCCGAATGGAAATGTGGGGAGTCATAGAAGAGTTAGTTAAAGGTGGAGTAACTCTTTTGCTAACAACCCAATATTTGGAAGAGGCCGATCAGCTGGCCGATGAGATAGCAGTTATCGATCATGGCAAAGTGATTGCCCGCGGAACTTCGGATGCGCTAAAAAACCAAGTTGGCGGAGAGCGTTTAGAAGTAACCGTTGAGTCCCACCATATTGCCGAAACAACCGCAATCATAGAAAAAGTCAGCGGACAGTTGGCTTTGGTTGATTCAGGGTTACGAAAAATTAGTGCTCCAGTTTCAACTGGCGCGATGGCGCTTATGGATGTTTTACGTGCCCTGGATGCCGCGGCGATTCACCCTTTGGATGTCGGTATTAAGCGCCCTTCTTTAGATGATGTTTTCATGGCGTTGACCGGCCACATTGCAGAAGAGGTGGTCACTCCATGAGACGTGCGATTATGGATTCGCTGATTATTACTAAGCGCCAACTCTTACAGCTATCCCGCGTTCCTGAAGTGCTTATTTTCTCAACGATACAGCCCGTGATGTTTGTTCTCCTATTTCGCTTTGTTTTCGGGGGTTCAATTGCAACTGGTCAGCCCGGGGGATACATCCAATTATTAATGCCAGGAATCTTTGTTCAAACCGTGGCTTTTACTTTGGCAGCGACGGCTTCGGGTTTAGCCGAGGACATGAAAAAGGGCCTCATAGATCGCTTTCGCTCGCTGCCTATCGCTCGATCGGCACTCGTCGTTGGTCGCACCCTTGGTGATTCACTTCTAAATATTTTGGTTCTTGTCGTCATGGCAGCGGCGGGTTTTGCGGTCGGCTGGCGCCCAACGTCTAGCATCTTAAGTATTCTCGCAGCCTTCCTATTTCTTTTAATGTTTGGTTACGCACTTTCCTGGACCGGAATCTACGCCGGCCTTGCTGTTAAAGATGCACGAACAGTTCAAAATGTTTCATTCCTAATTACTTTTCCTATGACATTTTTATCCAATGCTTTTGCGC
>Ga0194038_1000808_pt1 | contig 13571 bp, 9 predicted proteins | sample JunL226m_MetaG_FD_148630 | JGI IMG/M metagenome (GOLD analysis project Ga0194038, IMG submission 148630) | Anoxic zone freshwater microbial communities from boreal shield lake in IISD Experimental Lakes Area, Ontario, Canada - Jun2016-L227-6m | ecosystem: Environmental > Aquatic > Freshwater >...
ACTATCAGATAAACAGGGATTCTCGTCCCTTTGATACAAGGTTTGCCATGACATATATCAGGTTCCGATGAAATTCTTTCAAAAAGTTTTGTATCACGCATTTATTTTTCCTTTCATTTATTTTTTCAGAGATTATAATCGCGCAATTTTGGGCGCAAACCGCAGCCTGAACGTGGTCCCGCCAGTTCGATCCAGTTCGATCTTGCCCTGGTGCTGGGGTGATGAAAATCATCAAAAAACTGGTTTTAAATTGATCCCATTTTTATTCCTCATTATACAAGCGGAACAAAAATAGGATCAATTTTTCACTAAAATATATGGCAATTTCCATCACCCCCACCCCAGGGGTGGGCGGAACAAAATGATCATCTCCGCAATGCTATGAAACAACAGATAGCTATTCATCATCGAATTTCCTTAGGCAGCATGCCTAATTTTTCATTGTGCGCCACCTTACGAATTATGAATAAAAAACATCCAGCCTTCAAGGTTAGCTTTTGGTTTTCATTCATAATTCATAATTCATAATTTTCTTTTCAGCCATGCCAGTCCGAACCATAAACTGCGCGGCGGATCGCGTCACCAAGGCTCTTAAGCTGATAAGGCTTACCTATGAACGCATTGGGACTTTCAGTATGCTCGCCTTCCATAACACAAGCCTCGTCATAGCCGCTGGACAGGATCACCGGAATATTAGGTGAAAGCTGGCGCAGAGCAGCTATTATCTCCCATCCGTTCATGAGCGGCATGGTTAAATCGGAGATAACACAGCAGATTTCATCCTTATGCTGCTTGAATATCTCCAGACCATCAACGCCATCTTTTGCTTCAATTACCGTATATCCCAGGCGAGTGAGCATGATTCTGGCCATGTTGCGCACTGGCTCCTCATCTTCGATCAGAAGCACCGCGTCACCGCCTTCATTATTGGAGAATTTTTCTGCTTTGGCAGTTTGTAGCGTACCAGGCATGGCAGGTAGGTCAGGCTGGCAAGGGATTTCTTCAGTCAATACCGGCAAAAAGACCCGAAAGACACTGCCCCGGCCCGGTTCGCTTTCCACCGTCACGCTCCCGCCGTGCGTCTGGACAATCCCTATCACCACCGACAACCCCAGGCCCCGGCCGGTGAACTTTGTGGTGAAAAACGGATCGAAGAGCTTCTCGATATCCGTGTTCGTGATCCCGCAACCCGTGTCCGCCACTTCCAGGCAGGCATAGAAGCCTTCCTTCGGTTGCCAGTCGATGGGGAAGCGATTTAAGACCGGAATATCCTTTAGAGAAAACGTATTGACAGTCAGGCGGATGGTTCCGTCATTTTCACCGACAGCCTCCCAGGCATTGGTGACCAGGTTAGTCAGAACCTGCTGTATCTGGCCTGCGTCTGCACGGATGGTTGGCCCAGTAGAGGGTATCTCTGGTGCCACTGTCACTTTATTCGGAATAATGTTCTGAAGCAGGGACAAGCTTTGGCGGCAAGTTTTAGACAGATCTATGGGTTCATGCTTGCGAGTCGTTTGCCCCAGATAGGTCAGCATCAGACCACTGACCTCCGCCGCCCTGTGAGCCGCCTTCATGGCTTCGGTCAGGGTTTCAAAGATGACTGAGTCCCGTGGTGGCAAGTCGTTCATGGTCACTTCGAGATTCCCCATCACGACATGGAGATGGTTGTTGAAATGGTGGGCTATAGCGCCAGCCATGAGGCCAAGGCTTTCGACCTTCTGAAGCTGCCGATTCCTGACCTCGAATTCCATCTTTTCCGCTTCCATCCGCCTGTACTCTGCTTCCAACTGTTTCTCACGGGTAACGTCACGCCCGCACCCCACCGTCCCGATAATATTGCCCTGCTCGTCCCGAAACGGTGCTTTGTACACATCAAGGTGCACAAATTGGCCCTTGACATTGCCAGATTCATCGAATCGCCTGGCAATTTCAGCGGACATGATCACGGCATCGGAGTCGGCGCAGATTTCGCCCATGGTGTGCCAGTCAGGCTGATCAGGATGGGCAGCCCTTTCTCTGGCCGCAAAGTACATATCCGTTTTGCCGATTGGCTCGTCGGTATCACGCGCATTGAGCAATCGCGTATGCGCCTGGTTGACAAAGATGAAGCGGTTCTCCATATCTTTGGCCCAGATCATATCAGGGACGTTGTCGCATAAGAGGCGAATAAGCTGATAAAGGGATTTATACCGTTTCTCGCTCTCTTTGAGCTGTCGGTCGAGCGTGTGTTTGTAAAGCGCCATTTCGATGGTAGCCGCCAGATTCTGCTGGGATACAGGCTTGACCAGGTAGCCGTAAGGCGCGGTGATCTTGGCCCGCTGAAGCAAAAGGTCCTGGGAAAAACCGGACAGAAAAACGATTGGCACATCAGCCACCGAGCGGATACGCCCGGCGGCGGTGATGCCGTCCATCTCCCCGGCCAGATTGATGTCCATCAAAATCAAATCGGGCAAAATCAAACCTGACAAGGCCATATCTGGCGGGGCCAACTCGGACAACACCAACTCGGGCGATACCAGATCAGACCGTCCTGCAGTCACGACAGCAATTGCTTCCTCCCCCGTAGCCACCGGTTCCAGTGCGTTGTAGCCCAGCTCAATCAGCATACTCTGCAATTGAACGGCAAGAACTCCGTCATCTTCAACAATCAGTATGGTTTTATTTTCCACGAAACCTCCCTTGGGATGATTAATTCCTCACTCATCATTCGTATATACGTGTAATTTTGGGCACAAACCGCAGCCGAAACGTGGTTCCGCCTGTGCAATCCACTTCGATCTCGCCCCGGAGCTGGTGCTGACCGAGCATTTTGACCAACACCAGACCCATGGTTTTCGTTTTTGTCCAGTCCAGGCCAGCGGGCAGTTCAACGCCATTGTCGGCCACGGTCAGCGTGTAAGCGGTGTCATCCCATTCCGCCGAAACGCCGATTTCGCAGCCGGAGACCCCGGAGCAGGTTTGCCCAGCCGGGAAAGCGTATTTGAAGGCGTTGATCACCAGCTCGGTGATAATTAGCCCGCAGGGGACGGCGCTGTCAATACCCATCTTGATGGCTGACGCAGCCACGCTGACATGGATGTTTCTCGAACTCTGATATGACGAACGCAGGTGAGCGGTCAATACATTGATCTGCCGACTGGGTTTGTTCGTATCTGTAATCCTTGATGGTCATTGTGCGCCTCTTTGGTTGAGGGGGATAGATTTGATTAGCTGGTAACCAGACCGTCCCGGTCTGGTACGCGCCATGCCGAACAACAACCAGACAACCAGACCGGGACGGTCTGGCTACCACCCTCAATTTCGGGGTATTCTTTGTTGGAAATCATCTTAATGGGCTGTCGCAGATGTGCTAAAACAATATTATAGTGTAAATACAATAAGTTATATCGAGAGAGGGGGGGGGTAGTTACTGCCATTGTGCGGAGATGTCTATTCAAAAATCTGTACTTATCATGCATTCCCTTAAACATTAAATCACCCGTATGATAACCCAAAATGGTGAAAAATCATAGATTCTTCGTATCTTTCCTAAATTCGATCCCCCCATATATGAAAATGATACTTCCCCCTTTGAAAAAGGGGGATCGAGGGGGATTTTTCAGGTGGATAGGCTCAGAAATCCCCCCTGGCCCCCCTTTTTCAAAGGGGGGAATTCTTTCGATTGCGCTGCTGATCTGATCTGTGCTTATGCCGATAATCTTGATTGTTTGTTACGCGTTTGTTATAAGCAAAAAAGATGAATGGGGCTGACAACGAAATTATGAATTATGAAGGTTTTTTCATACTTCATACTTCATTAGGTCTATCACTATGAATATTTACAGAAAGTTTATCCATGATCAGTGTTGAAAATCTTACTAAAAGTTTTGGAAAATATCTTCTTTTTGACGGCATCAGCTTTAAACTCAATTCTCGCGAGCGGATCGGCCTGGTTGGTCGAAACGGTCATGGGAAAACCACATTGTTCAGGCTGGTTGCCGGTATGGATCAGGCGGATTCCGGAACCATTCTGACGCCAAAGAATTACCGCATCGGCTATGTTCAGCAGCACATCGATTTTTCGATGCGGACGGTTCTGAAAGAGGCCATGACCGGCCTGACGGACAGCGAAAAGGATCATTCCTGGAAAGCCGAAAAAATCCTGGCGGGTCTGGGTTTTTCCCTTGCCGACATGCAGCAGCCTCCTGAAACGTTTTCCGGCGGCTTTCAGGTCCGCCTGAATTTGGCGAAGGCATTGGTCTCGGAGCCGGACCTGCTGCTTCTGGATGAACCCACCAATTATCTGGATATCACCTCCATTCGATGGATTGAGCGATTTCTGCTCAACTGGCCCCACGAGCTGATGCTCATCACCCACGACCGCAGTTTCATGGACAAGCTGGTGACCCATACGCTGGGAATTCATCGCCAAAAAGTCCGAAAGATCGCAGGAGACACCGGAAAATACTATGCTCAGATTGCCCTGGATGAGGAAGTGTATGAAAAAACCCGACTGAACGATGAAAAGCGCCGCAAGGACATTGAGCTGTTCATCTCACGGTTCAGGGCCAAGGCCAGGCTGGCCAACATGGTGCAGTCCCGCATCAAGACACTTTCCAGGATGACCAGGCAGGAAAAACTGGATAAGGCCAAAAACCTGGAATTTTCATTTCAGACCCAACCTTTTTCCGCCAAGCATGTGTTGACGGTCCATGATCTCGACTTTGGCTTTGACCCCAATACGCCCCTGATCCAAAACCTTGATTTTTCGATACAATCCGGAGAGCGGATTTGTGTGATCGGAAAAAACGGCAAAGGCAAAACAACTCTGCTCAAGCTTCTGGCCGGCTCCCTGACTCCCCGGAAAGGCGATATTGTTTTTCATCCGGCAATTGTTTCCGGCATTTTTGAACAAACCAATATTCAGTCGCTGGTGGACAGCCGGACCGTTGAGGAAGAAATCCTCTATTCCCATCCTCACGTTGACCGTCAACTTGCCCGAAACATCTGTGGAGCCATGATGTTCGGCGGCGAAACTGCTCTAAAGAAAATCGCCGTTCTTTCCGGCGGCGAAAAAAGCCGGGTTATGCTGGGAAAGATTCTGGTTACGCCGGTAAACCTGCTGCTACTGGATGAACCCACCAACCATCTTGATATGGAGTCCTGCGATGCGCTTCTGGAGGCCATCGACAGTTTTGATGGGACGGTGATCATGGTCACACACAATGAACTCTTCCTGCATGCTCTGGCTGAACGCCTCATTGTCTTTCACCACAACGGGGTATCCATGTTTGATGGCGGATATCAACGGTTTCTGGATAAAAACGGGTGGGAGGATGAAGCTCCGGAAACAGTGAAGCTTTTGGAAGCACCTTCCATGGATCGGCCGTCTTCAAAAAAAATGCGCAAACTTCGCTCTGAAATCATTACCCGCAGATCCAAAAGTCTGAAGCCCATGGAAACCCGTCTTTCCGCCATTGAAACCGAAATCGAACACCAAGAAGCCAAAATCGCGAATTTCAGCGATGCCATGATGGCCGCAACCCAGGAAAATGACGGCCCCAGAATCGTCAAGCTTTCCCAGGAAATCCATCATTCCCAGCAACTGATTGAATGCCTGTTTGGCGAACTGGAAACCCTCACAGCCTCTTATGAGGCAGGTAAAAAACTGTTTGATCAACAACTTGCCGAGATCGAACCGATTTGATATAATGACCATCTTTTTGAATTATCAGGACCAAAAATGATTTACAGACGCATCGACCCAACAGCAGACTGCGGTATTCAGGTATTTGGGAAGGATTTAAAAGGGCTTTTTGAAAACGCAGGGTTGGCTCTTTTCGATCTGATTGCCGACATTAGCCTCGTAAAATCTGGCTTCGAATATCCGGTTCAGGTAACCGGATCGGACTGGGCGGATCTCATGGTCAACTGGCTACGGGAACTCCTTCACTTCTGGTCAGGAAAGGAACTGATAGTAAAGGAAATCAAGGTGATGGAAATTTCTGAATACCAGTTGTGCGCAAGAATTAGCGTTGACGTATTTGATGCCGCAAAACATCGACTGAACCATGAAATCAAGGCCGTCACATATCATCGCATCCAAGTGACCAACACTCCAACAGGGTGGGAAGCCACTGTCATTTTAGATGTTTGACCATAATTTTAGACAACAAGGACAGCTATGACGATCGCACTGAAACAGATTGACGATTACCGGTGGGAGATTCCCAAAACCGGGGATATGCGGGTTCCTGGTATTGTGTATGCCAGCTCTTCCCTGCTGACGGCCGAGGACAGTCAGGAAGCTTTTACGCAGGTGGCCAATGTGGCGACCCTTCCCGGAATCATCAAGGCATCCATGGCCATGCCGGACATGCACTGGGGCTATGGATTTCCCATCGGCGGGGTTGCGGCTTTTGACTGGGAATCCGGTATAATATCTCCGGGAGGCGTTGGTTACGACATCAACTGCGGAGTGCGCCTGGCCGGCACTTCTCTTACTGAATCGGAGGTTCGTCCCAAGCTCGAAGCTCTGGTAAATGCTTTGTACCAGAACATTCCCTGCGGGGTCGGATCAACCGGTTCGGTAAAGTTGTCCGCATCCGATGAAAAACAGGTTCTGAAAACCGGCAGCCAGTGGGCGGTTCGCCAGGGGCTTGGTGAAGAGGCCGACCTGGATCACACCGAAGATGGCGGATGCCTGCCCGATGCAGACCCTTCTGAAATCAGCGAGCGGGCCCTGGACCGGGGCAGAAAACAACTCGGCACCCTTGGTTCCGGAAATCATTTCCTTGAGATTGGCGTGGTGGATGCCATTTTTGACCAGGATACCGCAAGAGGATTTGGCCTGTTTGAAGGCCAGGTCACAGTGATGCTGCATTCAGGGTCCAGAGGCCTGGGATATCAGGTCTGCGATGATTATCTGGCGCTGATGAACAAGCTGTCCCACAAGCTCGAATTCCGGCTTGCGGACCGGCAATTGGCCTGCGCCTTGATCGGCTCCGAGGAAGGCATGAGCTATTTCAGGGCCATGTCCTGCGCCGCCAACTACGCCTGGGCAAACCGTCAGGTTCTGATGCACCACAGCAGAAGAATTATTGAAAACATTCTGGGAATTGGGCCGAAAAACCTGGGGTTTCGTTTGATCTACGATGTCTGCCACAATATCGCCAAGAAGGAAGTGCATGAGATAAGCGGCAAAACCCAGACCGTCTGCGTTCACAGAAAAGGCGCCACCCGCTCTTTTCCGCCGGGACATCCTTCCCTTCTCGGAAATTATCGCCAAATTGGTCAGCCAGTAATCGTCCCCGGAGACATGGGAACAGCTTCCTACGTTCTGGTAGGAACAGAAAAAGCCATGACCGAGACCTTTGGATCCACCTGCCACGGCGCAGGCCGCGTACTGAGCCGAACCGCTGCCAAGAAAGCCTGCAAGGGTCGCTCCATTCACAGGGAGCTGGAAGACAAGGGCATTCTGGTGCGGTGGACTGGAAGGTCCACGCTATCAGAGGAAATGCCTGATGCCTATAAAGATGTCTCCCAAGTGGTGGATGCGGTTCACGGCGCCGGCATTTCCAGAAAAGTGGCCAGACTTCGTCCCATCGCAGTTGTCAAAGGCTAAGGCAACTCCAAAAAAAAATTTAACATGGATAGACAGGATAGACAGGATAGACAGGATAAAAAATACAGAATCTTGGTATCATTCTTAAATTTCATCGAACAATCTAAAATATTAAAATCTAAAGGATTCCCCCCCTTTGAAAAAGGGGGGCCAGGGGGGATTTAGGAGGCTATCCACCTGAAAAATCCCCCTCGGTCCCCCTTTTCCAAAGGGGGAAGTATCATTTTCATATATGGGGTGATCGAATTTAAGAAAGATACGAATCTTGGCTAAAAGATAAGACTGGCCTGTCTATTCATACTGATTAGAAAGGAATCTGAACAGAAAGCTGAAGACCACCTTTGGCGCCTGAAACACCGATTTTGGTTTTTTCTTTCAAAGATTCAATAAATCCTTTGGTTTTTTTGTCGTTGAATTTATGTGCGCTGGTGATACCACCATAAATATTTCCCGCGTAAAACCCAAATTCAACCACAGCAATAATGCTCCCAAGAGCGGGGTTTCCCTGATCAAAAGCCTCCCAGGAGGCCAAGATCAGGGCGCCATTCAACAAAAACGCTACCAGGGCATCCTGATAGCGTTCGCAGTAAAAAAAACCGCCGCCCGGCAGAATGGACAAAACACCTGCAACCTGGGGATTTTTCCTGGGAATCAACTCGTCTTTTTCCAGCTCTGTTGAGAGCATATCCACGACATAGCGGCTCTGGTTCTTCAGACTGATTTTCTGAAAAACCGACATTGCCTTTTCAAATTCTCCGCGTTCAATATAAATCCAACCCATCGCATCATAAGCTCCATCCCGGACATCAGTATCATCAGTCTGCATCAGCAAGTTATGAAGGGTGATGATCGCATTTCCCGTGTCATGCAGTCGCAGATAGCAGCCAGAAATCATGAAGGCGGATTGGATGGACAACGGTGTATTCGGAAATCGGTTTTGGATTTCAGTGAAGGCCGTTATGGCTTCCTGAAAACGCTCCCTGTGGTAATCGGACATTGCGATGGAAAACATGGCTTTTTCCATCCGCGTATCCTCCGGGAAAAAATGCATAAAACGTTTGTATTCCCCGATCGCGGTTTCATAATCCCTACTGGCAAAGCAGGTTTCCGCATACTGGTACTGCTGGTCTGCATCTATGATCACCTGATTTCCAGCATTGGCGTATCCCGTGAACAGGATGGAGACAAGGAAAAAAAAAACAGATGAAGAAACACAGCAAGGGTTTTGAATCGTCATCACCATGCCTTAAAAAAACAAGCGGTTAGGATGCTATAAAACATTATCAGTTAGAAACAGCTCCATAGTTTTTAACTACAAAGTAAGTTTTTTCCGCAGTGGAAAGAGATGGATGGTATTCCAAATCCACCCATAGATGAGTGGTTCCATCCGGAAGCATAACATCAGGAATATGGATTTTTAAATCGGCGGATAATGTTGACGCTGCACATGAAAAAGAAGGATTTTTTACAACATCATAAGTTGTCAATTTAAAAAGTATCAACGTAGGATATGTAGGATTGAACTCATAAACTAAATCGGCCCAAAACGATAATGTCCCCGATATTGGATCAATATATGAAAGATTGGGTATATGGAGCAATAAATTCCCATTTATAGTTGCCTTACACTCTACTGCATCAGGCCATCCCATGTCCTTGAAAATACCCAAAGTAACAGGGCCTGGATCATGAGTAGATAGGCCTGATGATATAGCATATACCATCAGCCTGTTTTCTCCAGCTTTAAAAGTATCGTAGTCCAAATGTGAGTAACTTGATCCTTCACTCCATGTGAAAGGAGCATACATTTTAACTCGCTGACCGGCATTGGCAGCCATCGCTTTGGCCCCATGGAACCAGATGTTATTGGAGGTCAAAGCTCTGCCCAACGCAGCGGATGGATTAGCATAGGCGCCTGTATTGATAAGCAGCTTGCCTGCACCATCTTTCATGAATGTGTCATAAATATCAGGATAAGCAGTGTCATAACCCCAACTGCCTGTTCCTCTCGAATTCAACATGGAACCCGAAAAGTTGAGGCCGTGCGCTATTTCATGTAGAACAACCGACATTAAGTCATATTTACTCTCTGGCGTTAGGCCATCCGTCCCATAATACCAGGTAAAGTTGCTGTTGTAGGTAATGTGCATGTCAAATTTATCCGGGTCGATATCTGAACCGTGCAAAGCATTCGCCAACGATACCGAATACCACGTATTCGTGAGAGGCGCGCCAGTAAAATTTCTATAGACTTCGCCCCCGCCAGAATATCCTAAAGTGTCACTTTCACCTAAATTCGACCAGCAGGCATTAATCGCTATTGGCACAGAAGACTGCAAAAGGTTGCCCCATAAGGCCCCGGCAGCATTAAAAGCGGCTTTTGCTTCCTCCGGGAAAGTGGTGCAAGTTTCACCCCAAAGGTCAGTTCCGCCATTGGGCACATAAGTTACAGAAAAAGTTGCGGTAGCCGTTTCTGGTAGGGTGAGCATATCAAACCGCGCCGGTATGTGCTCCTGGTCGGGAGGGGGATTCGGGTCCACCCTGAGTACCACTGGAGGAATAGCGTTGTATAACGTATTCCCATCACTGGAAAGCTGTGGTTCCAAATGCTTTGGCCCTAAATACTCAGCAGCAGACACTGGCAATATTGAGAGTGATAATGCTAAAACAAATACTACGATTGTGTAACTAATTTTGAATAATTTATTATTCATATCCGCCTCACTAATTTCATCAATCTATTGATAGTTAAATTGTATCATTCTTAAATTTCATCGAACAATCTAAAATACTAAAATCAAAAGGCTTTCCCCCCTTTGAAAAAGGGGGGCCAGGGGGGATTTAGGAGCTATCCACCTGGAAAATCCCCCTCGATCCCCCTTTTCCAAAGGGGGAAGTATCATTTTCATATATGGGGTGATCGAATTTAAGAAAGATACGTTAAATTAATTATTTCCCGAGCTAATCATAAACTGGTGTCACAGTTCATGAATGGTACAACCCATAGCTTCAACGCGTTTTTGTGCTTCAAGGGCATTATCCCGGCGTCTCAGGATACTCAGCAGAGCCCCGGTATCGGCGCCATATTTCTGCAATTTTGCCTGAAAACGTTCTTCCATGTTAATTTTTTGATCCTCCTGAATCCATTTATCCGCCAGAAAAACCACCTCGGCTTCTGTAATCGGTGCTTCTTTATTGACCGTGTAATCCATATGAACCTCAACAATATCGGCAATGCTGGAAAACTCCATTTCCCGAAGAATATTAGCCCCTTCGGCGGCATGGTGGGGGCAGCCCCTGGCCAGATCATGAACCAGAGCTGCAGAAACCGTTCGTTCAATGTTCAACCGACAGCCGGCTGTATTCAGCGCCGTTGCTATATGTTTGGCCAGATCAGCCACTGCCCGGCAATGGTTAATGACTTTTTGCGAAACGGCCTGACGGATCATGAGCGCCCTGCATTCGGTGTCGGAAGGAATATCGTAGTGATCCATGCAGCCAAGCGCCCATACATAGTCTTTCGGCGTATCAATATCCTTCAGAATAAACCGATCAACAATCGGCACGTTTATCGCGTCGGCTTCATATCCGTTCAGAAAGCCCTGAAGACCGCCCTGTACTGTCCAGGTTTTAATGGCTCTGATATGGATTCCGGAAATCAGGGGAGGATGTCCGCGCTCTTCCAGAAAAGTCGGATAATAAATGCTGGCCTTCCCATACTTGAAGGCATTTTGCAAATCAATCAGGCTCTGGCATCTGACCAAGGGAATATCCACCGGATGAATGAAAAAACCGGCGCAATCCGGCGAAATATCTGAGACGCCAGCAACGACCGATGAAAACATACCATGAGCAAAATCGGGATTTAATACCGCCCTTGCACCACAACGCTCCGCGAGCGCCATGACATCACCGGCCCGATGTCCTGCCACTACCCGGATATCCTGAATGCCTGCCGAACGGTAAAGTGCGATGATGCGTTCCAGAAAAAGCTTTCCTTCCAGTGACAGGAGAGGCTTGAAATCTCCCATCCTGGATGACAGACCCGCCGAGAGAATGATGGCTGTGATAATCGGCGTTTCCATATTACTTCACGGAACGGGCGTGAATCATTTCCGCCACGATGCTGACTGCGATTTCCTCTGGTGTTTGGGCGCCAATGGAAAGACCGATGGGACAATGCACTTTTTGAAAATCCTTGGCGGTAAACCCGTCATTTTCCAGAGCCTGGTAGATAGCGTCCCTTTTTTTTCGTGATCCGATCATGCCAATATATCCTGCCGGTGTTTTAAGCGCCTGCTGAAGAACTGTCTTATCATGAAGATGACCGCGTGTCAAAATGACAAGATAACTGTCCGCATGAATTTCAAGACCCTCAAAAGCAATCTCGAATGAAGCCGGAACCCGCACATCATCGGCATCTGAAAACCGGCTGGTGTTGGCGAATTCCATCCGGTCATCCAGAACCACGACCTCAAAACCGACCCTTTTGGCGAGAATGGCTGTTTGAAGGCTGACATGGCCTGCACCGAAAAGATAAACAGTTCCAGGCGCCATTACCGGTTCGATAAAAAACCTTCGGTCGCTGGACTGAATCAGAATGGGCGCATGCAGCTTTTTGGGAATGGAATCAATTTCCATTTTGAAGTCCGGAGTACCAATAACCACACCATCCTCACGCAAAATAGCACGCCTTACCTGCAGAACTCCGGATTCCAGCAACTCAGTGACCATTAACCCTTTTTGGCGCTGATCCAGCATCTGAAGCAAACTTGAAAAGAACAAACGATTTGTTTCATTTGGAGCAATTGAATCTATCAGGATTTCCAGTTTCCCGCCGCAGACCATATCCATGGCATCGGCAATTTCAGAAGTCAGATCAAAAGATATGGTCACTGCACCCGGCTTGTGCAGCATTTCACGGGCGGTCTCCATTACGCTGGCTTCAATACGTCCCCCGCCGATGGTTCCCACATATCCATCGGCGCCGATCATCATCCGCGTTCCAGTGGTGCGTGGCGTGGATCCTTCCTGACTCAAAATCAGGGCCATGACAAGCGGTTGTTTCCTGCCCAGCATTTCGTTAACAGCGCTAACCCATTTTCTCATGATTTACACTCCTTTCGATTGTTCATAGCAGTTCATAAACTCATAAACGCTCATGTCATGGTCCATGCCGACTACCATGAATGACCAAAATATATAAAACTGGTAGCCGACGCTCTTGTGTCGACTAACAGAGCGTTTCTCACGCAAAGGCGGTGGGCGACCGGCCGGTCGCCCCTACTGTGTATTTCGTGGTTAAAAGTATTTTAACGGTAAAAATCACAATAAATGTTCCATCAGCCCTTGCCGAAACTGCACCGTGGATAATGACAGGAAGGGCAACTGGCGCAAAATCCGCCGTGTCCCAGAGCAATAACATCTTCACGCTGAATTGTTTCGCCGGCAAGTATTCTGGGTATGATCAAATCAAAAATGCTGGCCTTGAAATACATCACACACCCTGGCAGCCCGACAATCGGCACATCGCCCAGGTAGGCCAGCATAAACATAGCGCCAGGAAACGCCGGGGCCCCATAACTGACCACCCGCGCCCCGGTGGCGCGTATGGCGGCAGGAGTCTGATCATCCGGATCAACGGACATGCCACCAGTAACCGCAACCATCCCCGCGCCGTGTTCGATAAACGACTGAATGGCGCCGACTGTCATGGCCACATCATCTGAAACCAGAACCTGATCCATGACCGTACTGCCGAGCTCGCCAAATTTATCGCGTAAGACCGGTCCGAATTTGTCTGTAATCCGTCCATGAAATATTTCGCTTCCCGTGGTGACTATCCCAACCTGAAGCGACCGGAATGGCTTGATCTCGACAACTGGATAATTCTGAAGACAGATGGATTCAACCGCCTTTATTTTTTCTTCGCGAGTCACCAGGGGAATGATCCGCGTTCCGGCCACAG
>Ga0194038_1000811_pt1 | contig 13552 bp, 13 predicted proteins | sample JunL226m_MetaG_FD_148630 | JGI IMG/M metagenome (GOLD analysis project Ga0194038, IMG submission 148630) | Anoxic zone freshwater microbial communities from boreal shield lake in IISD Experimental Lakes Area, Ontario, Canada - Jun2016-L227-6m | ecosystem: Environmental > Aquatic > Freshwater >...
GAATTGGCCCAGGGGAAAGATATTCTTGGGCGACTCCGGCGCTTATCTGCTGGGGTTTTGGGTCGTCGAACTTGGCCTATTGCTGCTCTCTCGCAATCCCGGCATCTCGCCGATGGCACCCGTGGTGGTAGGCATCTTGCCGCTGATCGAAACCCTGTTCTCCATGTACCGCCGAAAATTTGTTCGCAGCCATCCGGTTGACCACCCCGATTGCCTGCATTTGCACACCCTCATCTATCGGCGCCTGCTGCTTAGCCCCGCACGCGACCGCACACACCGGCAAATCAACGCTGCCAACGCAGGCGTTGCCATCTTTTTTTGGCTGCCAACTCTGCTGTTTACCGTGCTCGCCTGTTTGTTTTTTAATCAGACCAGGGTGCAGCTTGGCCTGATGCTGGCCTTCGCCGCCGGCTACGTCTGGCTCTACCAGCGCTTGGTCAGGCTCAAGGTGCCCCGTTGGATGTCATTGCGCGCGCAGGGTTCGTCTTCGGCCGCATCCGGTTCGTCATTGCGAGCGTAGCGCGGCAATCCATCTCCTTCGTGTTACCATTTGTTCAACGTCTGAACAAATGGGTAACTATTCAGCACGTTCAAGGCATCTGCCGATGCCCACAGACCCCTTGCGCCTGCCGACGGTGTAACACGGCACGGCGGTAGCGTGCCAAATTCTATTCATGTCCGAAGAATCTTCTCTTCACGAAGACACCCATCTAAAGGTACTGCGCCTGCTCCAGGCCACACCACAGATGAACCAGCGTGAGTTGGCGCAGGCTTTAGGCGTGAGCCTGGGCAAGACCAACTTCTGCCTGAAAGCACTCCTGGACAAAGGTCTGCTGAAGATGCAGAACTTTCAGAACAACAAGCAGAAACTCGCTTACGCCTATCTGCTTACCCCGAAAGGCATCACCGAAAAGGCCGCGTTGACCAACCGGTTCTTGAAGCGCAAGATGGAAGAATACGTCCTGCTCAAAGCCGAGATTGAGTCGTTGCAGCGAGAATCTTCTGCCTCTTCATTGGGGGCGCAGCGAGGTAATTAATTCCCCCGAAAAACCCATGGTCTCAAAAATAGAGTTTCTCAAGAAGGAGGTTCTACATGAAGAAATCGAGAGTTGCCAACACCTGCTTCAAGTCCAGCACCGAATTGGTGTCAAGACGCATCGCAAAAAGTTTCATTTAGATGAAAAACGTAATAAGCACTTATAGCAAAAAAATCACTGATGCATTAAGCCTTGAGGTAATGCAGCTAGTCCCGGTTTTGGCAAATGCCTTGCTAACTGCATGGCGAACCGGCGGCACTATCTATATTTGTGGAAATGGTGGCAGTGCCGGCAACGCAATTCATCTCGCAAATGACTTCCTGTACGGTGCCGGAAAAAGAAATGGCGCTGGTTTGCGTGTAGAGGCTTTAAGTGCAAATGCAGCTGTTATTACGTGCCTCGCCAATGATACTGGCTACGAAAATATATACGCAGAACAACTCAAAGTCAAAGCTCGCTCAGGGGACGTGTTGATAGTGTTATCAGGCAGTGGAAATTCTCCCAATATATTAAAAGCACTGGAAATTGGAAATTCAATGGGCATGACGACTTTTGCTGTCCTTGGGTTTTCGGGTGGGCAGTGCAAGACGGTAGCTCAACACCCCATTCATTTTGAAATAGACGACATGCAAATTGCAGAAGATCTGCAGCTTATTGTCGGTCACATGTGCATGCAGTGGCTGAGTCAGCAAACCTTGTCGGTGGGTACATAACACAATGAAAACAATCGTTACCGGTGGCGCTGGTTTTATAGGTAGCCATCTCGTTGATGCACTCTTGGCGCTGGGTCACAAAGTTACTGTTCTAGATAACTTCAGCACCGGGCGACCAGAAAACCTGGCTCATGTCAAGGAAGAGATTGAACTGGTCGAGTGCGATATTTCCATACCCGGCCCTTGGACAAAATACATCGAAAAGGGCAGTTGGGTATTCCACTTGGCCGCTCTGGCGGACATCGTTCCCAGCATCCAGCAACCGGACCCGTATTTTCGTGCGAACGTGGTAGGCACTTTTAACCTGCTTCAGGCCGGCGCAGCGGCTGGTGTTGCTCGTCTTGTTTATGCGGCCTCGTCCTCGTGCTATGGCATTCCCGATGCCTACCCAACAGCAGAAACAGCAGATATTCGACCGCAGTATCCCTATGCTCTGACCAAGCGCATGGGTGAGGAGTTGGTGCTGCACTGGGCACAGGTTTACAAATTGCCGGCAATATCCACGCGGTTTTTCAATGTTTACGGGACCCGTTCCCGCACATCGGGTACTTACGGCGCAGTCTTGGGCGTATTTCTAGCGCAAAAGCTTGGTGGCAAGCCCTTCACAGTGGTTGGCGATGGCACTCAGACGCGAGACTTTACCTACGTTACGGACATCGCTGCGGCGCTGATTGCAGTGGCCCAAAGTAACTGCTCAGGCAAAGCCTATAACGTTGGAAGTGGCAAGACCGTATCTGTTAACCGATTGGTTGAATTGCTCGGCGGCAAAAAAATCCACATACCCAAACGACCGGGTGAGCCTGACTGCACATTTGCAGACATACGCGCGATTACGCACGACCTTGCATGGACCCCTAAAGTTTCGATTGAAGAGGGCGTCGCTTTGGTGCTCAAAGATATCGAGTATTGGCGCAACGCACCCGTGTGGACGCCAGACACCATTGCATCTGCAACCCACGACTGGTTCAAATATCTCGGACCCGGCGTTTGATAGGCAGTCAAGGTTCCAGCCACATAAATTAATTGGAATTTCACATGACAAAGCAATTTAACAAAATTTACATCACAGGTGGTGCTGGCTATGTTGGCGCTGTGTTGGTGCCTCGACTTCTTGCACAGGGCCGTGTGGTTACCGTTCTTGATCTCATGATCTATGGCGAAGATGTAATCAAGCCTCATCCCGGGTTGACCATGATACGAGGCGATATCCGGGACGAGGCGCTGCTGAAGAAAACCATACCTGGGCATGATGCGGTGATACACCTTGCATGCATCTCCAATGATCCAAGTTTTGAGTTGAATCCGGACCTTGGCAAGTCAATTAATCTGGATGCCTTTGAACCTCTGGTGAAAATCAGCCGGGACTCAGGCGTCAAGAGATTTGTCTATGCATCATCGTCATCGGTTTATGGTGTAAAGCAGGAGCAGAACGTACATGAAGGCATGTCTCTGGAGCCGCTCACTGATTACTCAAAATTCAAAGTAGACTGTGAAAAAATACTGGCAACATACCAGTCTCCTGACTTTACAACCGTAACCATCAGACCGGCAACAGTTTGTGGTTATTCTCCCAGGCAGCGCCTGGATGTCGTCGTAAATATTCTAACCAACCTGGCGTTTCATAAACGTGAAATCACCGTGTTTGGAGGGGCCCAATTACGTCCCAATATTCATATTACAGATATGGTTGAGACATATCTAGCCGTGCTTGATGCATCCAAGGATCAGGTCGCTGGCGAAATATTTAATGCAGGTATCGAGAATCAAACGGTTCTTGAATTGGCTCAAACCGTGCAAAGAGTCGTAGGCCAAGACGTCAAACTGGTGACTACACCTACCAATGACAACCGTTCGTATCACATCTCTTCAAAGAAGATTGCAGACAAACTTGGCTTCATACCGTCGCACACAATCGCGGAGGCTTCCCAGGATCTCAAGAACGCTTTAGAACAAGGTCTGTTGCCGGATTCGCTAACAAATGAGCGCTATTTCAACATCAAAAGAATGCAGTCAATTCATCTCGGGTGATAATTTATGAAAGTCCGTTACTCATATTTAAAACAACAGTTCGAGAACTGTGACGATCTATGGGATGAGCTCAAGCGCTTTGTTCCAACAGGCGACTTTACGCTGGGCAAACCCTTGGTAGAGTTCGAAAACAGATTCGCCAAATTAATCGGAACAAAACATGCGATTGGCGTCAATTCCGGAACTGACGCGATTAAACTCTCTTTGAAAGCATTGGGAATTGGGCATGGCGATGAGGTGATTACAGCGGCCAACACCTTTGTTGCAACGGTGGGGGCAATCATGGAACTGGGTGCCATACCCGTCTTCGTCGATTGCAATGATACTTTCTGCATGGAAACTTCCAAGATCGAAGCTGCCCTAACAGAAAAAACCAAAGCTATTGTCCCAGTTCATTTTACTGGATACATGACCGATATGCGAAAGGTATTGCCTATCGCCAATAAGCACAATATTCGAATTGTGGAAGATGCTTGTCAGTCTATATTAGGTGCTATTGACCATAAAAAAGCTGGCACATGGGGTAACGCCGGTGCCTTTTCTCTACACCCTCTGAAAAATTTGAACGTATGGTCTGATGGCGGTGTCATCGTCACAGATGATGATGCATTAGCTGATCAACTTCGATTGCTGCGAAATCATGGACTATACGACCGTGACACGGTGACTGTGATGGGGTGTAATTCTAGGTTGGACACCATACAAGCTATTGTTGGTAATTGGCTCATCCCGCAAACCACAAGCATTGCTGACAAACGAATTGAAAACGCCAAATACTATGATGATGGCCTGCGGAAAATATCGCAAATTCGCATACCGCCAAGGTTTGATGACTTTAAAATTGTGTATCATTTATACATTGTTTTCGCAGACGATCGCGATCGCTTGCTTGAGTATTGCATAGCGCATGGAATTGAAGCCAAGGTGCATTACCCTGTACCGATTTATAGACAGCCAGCACTTTCGCATCTTGGGCATAAGCCGGGAGATTTTAAGGTCACTGATGAGCATACAAAGTACATAATAAGTTTCCCATGTGACCAGCATTTGTCTATAGAGGAAATGGATTTTGTGATTAGAACGGTTACTGACTTTTACAAGAGTTAGAGAAGATGCCTAGAATACCTTATGTAAATATTGCGGCACACTGGGCCAGTGAGCGCGCAGAATTGTTGCCGCTCATTGAAGAGGTGTTGGCGTCGGGTCAATACATTGGTGGATCAGCGGTTGAGGCTTTTGAGATCAGTGCGGCAACTCTATGTGAAACCAAACACTGCATTGCTTTGAATAGTGGGACAGACGCCTTAGTCCTAGGATTGGTTGCAATGGGAGTTGGCAAAGGCGATGAGGTAATAACACCTCCAAATTCTTTCATCGCTTCAACAGCAGCAATTACCCATGTAGGCGCTATTCCCATCTTTGTCGATGTGTTGGAAGATCAGAATATTGATCCGCAATTGATAGAAGCTGCTATCACCACAAGAACAAAAGCCATTATGCCCGTCCACTTAACAGGGCGTATGGCACGAATGGATAAGATAAAGAAAATTGCGGAAAGGCATAATATACCTATTATTGAAGACGCGGCGCAGGCCGTTGGCTCACGATATAAAAACATCCCAAGTGGAAAATGGGGCAAATTAGGCTGCTTTTCGACTCATCCCCTAAAGAATCTGAATGCCTGTGGTGATGGCGGTTTCTTGGTCACTGACGATGACGATATTGCTTTAAAGGTAAGGCTCATGCGAAACCATGGGTTAGTGAACAGAAATATAGCCACGCAATTTGGATTTGTCTCACGTATGGATGCAGTTCAGGCGGTTATACTAAACTATAGAATTGCAAAGCTGGATGAAGTGACTAGTAAACGGAGAGAAAATGCATTTCTCTATCGAGCCTTGTTGAATTGTAATAGGGTTCTTGTTCCAGTGGATCATGAATCTGAATTCAATACCTACCATACTTTTGTTATTCAGGCTCAAGATCGCGACGGTTTGAGAGACCATTTGACGCGGGCCGGGGTGGAAACATCAATACATTATCCTGTTCCAATCCATTTACAGCCAGCCGCAAGGTTTCTCGGGCACGTCGAGGGTGATTTTCCAAATACAGAGAGTCAGGCTAAGCGGATTCTTACTTTGCCAGTCAATCAATTCGTCACTCGCGAGCATATATTGACCATTAGCACGCTGGTAAATCAGTATTATGCGTGACGCTCTGAATGCCGAATCGACTGCACTGATGCTGCGGCTGTGGAAAAGTATGTATCGGATTCGTGCCGTGGAGGAGAGAATCGCTGAAAGGTACGCCGAGGGGAAGATGCGTTGCCCTACTCATCTCTCTATCGGCCAAGAAGCGGTACCAAGTGCCTTGGCTGAAAATGTCCGTGGTGATGACTTTGCAGTCAGCACGCATCGTGGCCATGCTCATTACTTGGCAAAGGGAGGGTGCCTCAATTCCATGATTTCGGAGTTATATGGGAAGGCAACAGGTTGTTGTGGAGGTCGAGGCGGCTCCATGCATCTTGCGGATACCTCTGTCGGCTTCATGGGAACAACAGCTATTGTAGGCAATAGCATTCCTTTGGGTGTTGGATTGGCACTTTCGGCGCAACTGAAAGGCACGAATCAAATATGTTGCGTTTACTTAGGCGACGGCGCCATTGAGGAGGGTGTTTTCTATGAGTCTGTGAATTTTTCTGTGGTTCGCAGGTTGCCGGTTATATTCATTTGTGAGAACAACCGTTATTCAGTTTATAGCCCACTTGCAATAAGGCAGCCACCGGAAAGAGAAATTTTCAAAATGGTTGCAGCTATGGGAATCCGAGTTGACAGCTGCGATGGTAATGACGTATTAGCATCTTGCCGTGTCGCGGCCAATGCAGTTCACGTGGTTCGCGGAGGAGAGGGGCCCTATTTCCTGGAGTTTTCAACGTACAGGTGGCGAGAGCACTGCGGCCCTGATTTCGATAATCATCTCAATTATAGAAGCGCAGAAGAGGTTGCTGCGGGGATGGAGACTGACCCGCTCGCCCGTGCTGAACTGTCGCTGTTGCGAGCGGATTCAGAGCTGCAGAGGGTCCTCGCTAACCACAGGGACTGCGTAAGGCACGAAATTAATAGAGCATTTGATTTTGCAGAAGATAGTCCCTTTCCAGATCCGCTGTCAGTAGGGGTGGGTATCTATGCATGAAATCCAGGAGCGGACGCGCGAGTTGACGTATGGCGAGGCAATTAACGACGCGCTGTCGACCGCGATGGCTTTAGATCCACTGATGATCTGCTACGGTTTGGGCATATCGGATCCAAAGGCGATCTTTGGAACTACAAAGAATCTAGCTGATACATATGGCAGTCATCGAGTATTTGATATGCCCACATCAGAGAACGCCATGACTGGTGTATCGATTGGTGCAGCAATCGGCGGCATTCGATCGGTTGTAACGCATCAACGCTTGGATTTCTTCCTGTTGGCGATGGACCAGCTGGTCAATTCCGCGGCAAAGTGGCATTACACATATGGGGTATCGGTCCCCATCACTATCAGACTCATTATCGGTCGCGGCTGGGGGCAGGGACCTACGCATTCGCAAAATCTCCATTCATGGTTTGCTCACATACCTGGGTTGAAAGTCGTAATGCCATCAACACCACTGGATGCCAAAGGGTTATTACTGGCGTCCATTTTTGACCCTAATCCCGTCATTTTCTTGGAGCATCGCTGGTTACACAATTCCAAGGGGACGGTTCCAGTTAAGGATTATCGTACTGCACTGGGTTCGGCAAATGTTATCAATAGCGGCAATGATATTACAATTGTTGGAATGTCATATTTGACGGTAGAGGCTCGCAGAGCCGTGGATTATCTCGCGAGCTTTAATATATTATGCGACTTAATTGATTTACGAAGTTTGAAACCAATTGATTGGGTGCTAATCCAGAATTCGGTAAAGAAAACTGGACGTTTGTTGGTTTTGGATTCGGGGTTCACTACGGGATCGCTTGCCGGAGAAATTATTGCTAAGATGTCAATGGAGTCGTTTTGCTATTTAAAGTCAGCACCGGCTAGGTTAGCAATGCCGGATGTACCAGAGCCAGCTAGTTTTGGCTTAACAAAAGGGTTCTACATCGGGGCTGGAAAAATTGTAAGTCAGGTATGCAAGATGCTGGATATTATTGATGAAGATATTCTATGTGGATCGCCAGAGGAGCACGTTCCACACGACGTTCCTGGAGAGTGGTTTAAAGGCCCGTTTTAAACCATGCGTAGACAATGCCAGTCATATTAATATTTCAGCCACTCATATGAATCTCAATCTGTCCCATGCAGCCACTGCAACCCCAGTTCCTAGTGAGGCCTGGCATAGGATGTCGGATGTCGAGCGATTGGTCGTTATTGAGCGAACGTTGGCGGCACATTCCAGTGGGCTAGGAGCCAATCTTGTTGTCAGTGGTGCAAAGCAAGATGGTCAAGCAATTTTCCATTTTGGGGAACCAGTAGGTGCCAGCAGGCGCGGATCAATCTTGCTCGACCTTGAGGAACTTCTCAAAGCCACTATTGATCCAGGAATTACGGTCTGGTTAGAGCCGCTCGGGGACCGGAATTCATTGCGAAACTTGCGCGGCATTGAGGTGAAATCATGAGTGAGGCAGTTCATACTCGCGAAGGGACGCTCATCCTGGATTCACATAAGCTTTCCTATCACATGGATCGAGTCAGCGCATGGGAGAGCGGTGAGCGCATTGCACCGGTTAGTGTTGATATGTCCTTGACTAGGGCCTGCGGTGCGATGTGCTCTTTCTGCTATGCGATGATGCAGGAATCACAGGCCAGAAGCAGTATTAAAGTCGATCATGCACTTAACCTTCTCGACGACTTTGCCGCGATTGGAATCCGGAGCGTGTCGCTTGTTTCTGACGGTGAAAGCACTTTGGCGAAGGCGTACGTTCCCTTCATCCAACATGCAGCTAAGCTGGGTATCGATGTTGGCAATGCGACTAATGGGTGGGAGTGGGGTCCCGACAAGATTGAACAAGTGCTGCCCCATCTAACTTGGGTTCGGTTTACCGTTGCAGCTGGTCGCCCCGAAAGTTATGCCAGCATTATGTATAGGGGCCCAGAGCACACAGATGTCTTTGATCGAGCAATCGCGCATATTCGCTACGCTGTTGATCTGAAGCGACGAAAAGGGTTGTCTGTAACGCTTGGCATCCAAATGGTTTTGATGCCTCATTTAAAAGATGAAATTATTCCGTTTGCACAACTTGGACTTGATCTCGGCGTTGACTATGCAGTCATAAAGCATTGCTCCGATGATGAACAACACACTCTTGGTATCGACTACAGTCAATACGAAGGGTTACACGGTCTCCTTACGCAGGCGGAGGCCATGAGCAATGATCAAACAAAAGTAATTGTTAAGTGGGACAAGATCAAGGATGGTGACAAACCCTCATACCGGCGATTTTACGGACCACAGTTCTTGCTGCAAATAAGCGGCAGTGGCTTGGTGGCACCATCTGGAATGTTCTTTAACGCTCGCTATTCAAAGCTTCATATTGGTAACTTTACCGAGGAGCGTTTCATAGACATATGGAAATCGGAGCGTTATTGGCGAGCCATGAATTACTTGGCTTCACCAGCTTTCGATGCGCAGAGAATGATGGGCACATTACCGATACAGCATTATGTGAGTGTTGCTTTGGATAACCACGCAAAAGGCTTGCATAGGATACAACCGGGAGCTGATCCAAAACCACTGCATGTAAATTTCTTGTGATAGGCGCGTCCTACAGTTGACCTCAAATGATGGTAAATAAGTCGATTTTTGTTTCAGGCCACTTCAATGTACTTCATCCTGGTCATCTGCGACTTTTGCGATTTGCAAAAGAGTTGGGTGGGCGGTTAATAGTTGCGGTCGAGAGTGATCGTCTGGCGGGGAATGCGGCCCATGTTCTAGAGCATTTACGCCTCGAGGGTGTGCAAAGCATCGGTTGGGTAGATGAAGCGTTCATTGTGGATGAACCAGTGGCGACGCTTGTGAGGCGACTACGGCCGGATGTCGTTGTCAAAGGCAAGGAGCACGAGTTACGTTTAAATCCTGAGTTAGCAGTATTGGAGCAGTATGGTGGCAGGTTGGTATTCAGTTCCGGGGAAACAACCTTTTCATCCCTTGACCTGATCCGCAAGGAGTTTATAGAGCTGGATTCTCAATCGATCAGTCTGCCGCATGAATTTCAAGCGCGTCATGATATTTCATCTGCACGATTGGCAGATTTGTTGCAAAAGTTTCAACAACTGAAGGTATGTGTTGTCGGGGACTTGATTATTGACGAGTACATTACCTGCCAGCCCTTGGGGATGTCACAGGAAGATCCAACTATTGTAGTGACGCCAGTGGACTCAACCCGTTTTATTGGCGGTGCCGGAATCGTGGCTGCACACGCTGCTGGTTTGGGGGCGTCGGTGCAGTTTGTCTCTATTACTGGTGAAGATGCAGCACGCGTTTATGCGTTGGACGGCTTGGCACGAGTCGGGGTAAATGCCCAACTACTGGTAGATGACAGCCGACCAACGACGCTAAAACAGCGTTATCGCAGCAAGGGGAAGAGTTTGCTGCGCGTTAGCCACCTCCACCAAGGTGCAATCTCAGTGGCGCTACAGACGCAGATTATGCTAGCCCTTGACCTCGCGATGACAGGTGCTGATTTGCTAGTGTTTTCTGATTTCAACTATGGATGCTTGCCACAACCGCTGGTGGAGCAACTTGTCGTCATAGCCAAGAGCCGTGGTGTGATGATGGTTGCAGACAGTCAGTCTTCATCTCAAGTGGGAGATATTAGTCGCTTTAGGGGCATGGATCTCATCACGCCGACCGAGCGCGAGGCTCGTATCAGCATTCGTAACCGTGAAGACGGCTTGGTGGTCTTGGCTGAGCAACTTAGGCAACAAGCATCAGCGCGCAATGTTCTGCTCAAATTGGGGGAAGAAGGCCTGTTGATTCATGCTGGCAATGGAAAAGGTGATGGTTGGTTGACTGATCGGGTCGATGCATTGAATTCGGCGCCCAAGGATGTTGCCGGTGCAGGGGATTCTTTGTTGATCGCGAGTGCAATGACGCTTGCCTCAGGTGGCAACATCTGGGAGGCCGCATGTCTTGGGTCCCTCGCGGCGGCGGTTCAGGTTGGAAGGGTCGGAAACACGCCACTTCGCACCGAAGAGTTGTTGCGAGAACTGGCCTAATGCGGACGATTCTGCTGGCGGGGGGTTTGGGTACACGGTTACGGCCGCTGACCGACACAATCCCAAAGTGCCTGGTACCTATCAAGGGTAAGCCGCTCCTGGAAATTTGGCTTGAACGCCTGACGCAGGCTGGCATGGGGCCATTTCTGATCAATACGCACTATTTGGCCGAGCAGGTTGAGAGATTTGTGGCGGCAAGCCCTTATCAGGACCAAGTGACTTTGGTTCATGAAACGGAACTGCGTGGAACGGCTGGCACTCTGATAGAAAATTTGGACTTTTTTCAGGATGAGGATGGTCTGCTGATTCACGCTGACAACTACTGCTTGGCAGATTTCTTTTCCTTTGAACAGGCGCATCTAAACCGACCACACGAGTGTGTTATGACCATGATGACGTTCCGGACGGATAACCCTTCGTCTTGTGGCATTGTTGAGTTGGATGACCGAGGTGTAGTGGTTGGATTCCACGAGAAGGTCATCAATCCACCCGGTAATTTGGCGAATGGAGCTATTTATATCCTGTCTGCTGAGCTACTCAAAGTAATGGCTAATGATTTGCGTGTTGTGAAAGATTTCAGCACCGAAGTGCTGCATCGGTTTGTAGGGCGGATATATACCTACGAAACGAGCGAGGTATTCTTAGATGTTGGAACACACAAAACTTATGAGAAGGCAAATAATTAATTGAGCATCATGGGGATCACACAATTCACCACGAGGCAAATTGCGAAAATTCAGCAAGGTGGCGTAACGGCGTTGATTAGAAAAATTCAACTGTTGTTAGGAACGCTTCCTAAACTGCCGTTCTATATTCTTGCCATTCCTTCAGTGTTGATCATTCGCTTGATTAAGCCTTGGCTGTTAGTGAGAATAGGCACATTGATCAGTTCACGTATTGGCCACTTTGCTGCCAACACTGAGTTATACCTCTGCGAGCGGGATGCAGGTATCAATGCGCCAAATCGGCGCCATATTGATATTTTCCACATGGCTGATGGGCTAATTTGCAATCAGCAAATGGCGAGCATGTGGAAAAAGGTATTACGCATTTGGCCTGCCGCACTACTTTGGCCAATCTGCAGAGTCAATCGACTGATTTCTGGCGGAGAATCGCATGAAATTGGCCAGAATACCCAACAAGATCGAGATGTGCACAATCTATTAAGTCGACTTCCGCCACATCTGCAATTTTCCATGGAGGAAGAAGTTAGAGGTGCAGCTGGATTGCTGGCCATGGGGATCCCCACCGGAGCACAATTTGTCTGTCTGACTGTTCGAGACAGTGCTTACCTAGCGGTCCATCTGAGTGGGGGTGATTTTAGCTACCATAATTACCGCGATAGTGATGTCCAGAACTACGTGCTGGCTGCTGAAGACTTGGGAAATCGTGGTTACTTTGTAATCCGAATGGGTGCAAAGGTCCATTCACCTATGAAGAGTAATCACCCGAAAATCATTGACTATGCGACCAACGGCATGCGCAGCGATTTTATGGATATTTATCTTGGAGCAAAATGCACATTTTGCATATCGGTAGGCACCGGTTTTGATGCCATCCCAGTCATTTTTCGCCGGCCAATTATTCAGGTCAATGCTGTTCCTTTGGGCTACTGTTATACATGGGGCAACTCCCCCATTTTGCTGACCAAGCATCATATTGATATGGATAGTGGTTGTGAGTTAGGTCTGAGTGAAATATTTTCGCGTAGCGTGGGTTTTTGCCTGCAGGGCTCAGACTATGAATCTAAGGGCGTATACCTGATCGAGAACACCCCAGAAGAGATCCGTGACGTGGCTATTGAAATGACGGAACGTCTTGCTGGTAGCTGGCAAGCGCACCAGAACGACGATGCCCTTCAGCGCCGTTTTTGGGCGATCTTTCCAACTGATGCTGTAGATGCACACGCTGGCACCCCTTTGCATGGCGAGATCCGTGGCCGTTTTGGTGCCAATTTCTTGCGCAATAACCCGGAGTGGTTGTGTTGAGTAAGACAACCAGTATCGTGGCAATCTTCTGCGAGTTCTTGACGCGCTACCCGCGGCACTTCAGCTTGTTATTTTTGTTGCTTGTTGTTGAGGGTACGGCGGCCGCTGTGTCAGTGATGTCTTTGGTGCCATTGGCCGACTTTATGCTCGATCCTTTGTTGGCAAAACCCAGTCGCGTTACTCGGATTGTGATTGATGGTTTAGGCGCCATAGGTGCGGGCCCGACTTTCTGGATACTGGGCGTGCTGTTTGTTTTAGCAAACTTCTTAAAGGGTTCGCTGGAGGTTGCGATTCGTTATGCAATCTTGCGCATCAAATATGCCGTGATTCGCGGCCTTTTTGGCGATGCGCTGCAGACTTTTTTTAAGGCTAGATGGGAGTTTTTTAGTGGTTCTGACCAAGGCCGATTACTGAACACGCTGAACCGGGAACTTAATACGATAGGTGACACACTGGGGCATTTGGCGACCTTGCTTGCACAAGTCGTTCAACTCGCAATTTACCTGGCTGTGCCGCTATGGCTCAATGCGCAGTTGACACTCAC
>Ga0194038_1000813_pt1 | contig 13548 bp, 6 predicted proteins | sample JunL226m_MetaG_FD_148630 | JGI IMG/M metagenome (GOLD analysis project Ga0194038, IMG submission 148630) | Anoxic zone freshwater microbial communities from boreal shield lake in IISD Experimental Lakes Area, Ontario, Canada - Jun2016-L227-6m | ecosystem: Environmental > Aquatic > Freshwater >...
CTTTGTATATCATCCAAATTATTAAAATTAACTAATGGATCCTCTAGCTCGATTATATCTTCTCTTTCTAAAGACGCATTAGAACTAAATATTTCATTGTAAATATCAAAAATGAACGGAGAATTATTTATTGGCTCTACTAAAACATCTCCGAGATTGTTAACGTTTATTTGGTTTTTATTCCTATCACCTACTCCATAGACGCCAGAATTTATAGATGGCGAAAATACCTCGACATAACAGTCTTCTCCCACAGATAGTGAGCCAAAATTAACATCTGGACAGAACAGAACTTTGTCTTTGTTGTAGAAATTAACTATATCTGTTCTGACATAACTTCTAGTGGCCAATTCGTTCCTGCTCACTATGTTTTCTACAAATTTATTTCTATTAAAAACGTTTTCTCCGCCTGCTATACTCGATTCTAAATAATTATGTGTTATTAATATCTCATATTCTTCTATAGGAGGCGTAACAAATTCGCTATTATTTCCGAATATATTTACAGTCTTTAAAACAGAGTGAAATGGAGCATTTTCTGTGATTATATCTTTTACTTCAGATAATCTGTCTGAAGATAGATTATCTATTTCCAAATCCACGTCAAATTTTCCTGATCTGCAATAAGAACATGGGTCTATGAAATCTTTATCTATGTCACATGGATTAGTTGAGTCTCTATTAGAGCCGTTATATTGTTCCATGTTATAAACATTCTCGGAATATGGAAACTCTGTTCTTACTTTTCCAAAAACTAAATCTTCATGAAATGGATGATGCTCAACAAGTATAGAGTTTATCAATGGATCGTCTTCTCTTATTAAACGAACATTCCAATTTTTTAGTGGATATTGTCTAAACACTTGGGCGTCTTTTAATATATTATATTCGTCCCTATCGTCGCCTAACGGGAGGGATCTTATATACTTTTCTAAATTTCTCTCTTTTTCATTTGCTGGTTCTTTATAGTAATATTCGAATCTAATAATATCGTCTGGCTCAAGTATGTGTTGAGTAGAAATCCAATTCAACACCAAAGGGTTATCTGAAGATACCTCTACGCTTTCTTCGAAGTTCAGAGATATCTCACTTTTAGATGTCGACTTAATCAAAAATAATTTTGGGAGATAATCGTCACCTGTTGGATTTAATAAAATGTTTTTTGAAATCACGAATGATTTCTTCATTTCAGTTGTATAGAAAAAAGAGTCAATGTTAAAATACGTAGATCTTATTTGCCAATAGTTGACCAGTCTTAGTAATTTCATTCCTGCTTGAGAGAAAGACTCTCTCATAGCTTGTATGGATCCTTTTTTCTTGAAAAGAGGAACTGCTTCTTTTATTTGCCTTCTCCATAAGGTGGGATCTGAGCTTTTTAGTTTTAAATCTAAAGTATTTCCAAGATAACTCAAAAGCGATTGATTTATAACATTGGCGTCAAACAAATCTACTAATTGATTCGCTAAATCTTCTAAGAATGTGAAGCTTTGAGCCAACGCCTTATTGAATTTATCCAAAACATCCGGAGTTCTATCGCCATCTGATATTGATATTTTAAACATTTCCGGCAAGTATCTTTCCAATAGGTCCTCATACTTACCTGGGACGGTTTGGTGGCCTGGGATACTCGTGTTCAGAATTGTAGATCCATTTAAATAAAACTTATCATGGCTTGACAGGGACGCTGCTCCTAAATAAGGGGTCCAGGTATAACATATGAAATAATCTCCCTCTCTTCTTCCTGATGGGTCCCATGTGTAATTAAAAAGACCTTCTGAGCAATCATCTTTTACTATTAATGTTTTTTCTGGTTCAGTTGAAAACCAAGCAGGTGAGTTTTCACTTCCTATTATTTCTACCGGAGTTGCTTCTTTATAATAAAAGAAGTCATTTCCATTTGGTATCTTGTATTCATAATTTATTATTATTTTATAGTTAATCGGATCTTCGTTCCAAGTCAAACTAATTTCGCCAGTGTCTAAATTTAAGCTTCCACAACTAACTTTGTATGCAGGAGAAATGCCGCCTGTATTTACATCTGTTAATATGAATCTATTTTTTTTGTCTACTGTGAACGTATTGACTATATTTAAATCTTTAAATATAGTCCCGTTTAAAGTTCCACTTACTATTGGAGAGTGATCTGTTGTGAACTTTATGACTTTTTCACCCGAAACACCACCGGGAGTCACTCCTTTGTGAATCTCTCCTTTAATGTAATCGTGGTTATAATAAGACTCGGCTGAGTATTCTTTGTTATTTGTGCTTGCAAAATCTCTTTCAATAAAATATATTTTTAACGAATCTACTTTATATGGATCTATTGTTTTATTATTAACATCTTTTGTGCTAAATGTAAATAATACTTGATCTGTTATAGATGGATTTTGATCTATCGTTAGTATCATGACTAGTTATTCTCGTAGGTAAAATTGATTTGCATTGATTCTGGTCGTATTATCTGGTTGAATTTTGGGGATATTATATTAGTGTTTCCATCATCTGTTGTGAAAGAAATTTCATATCTATTTGGATCCTTGATGTCTGATAGTTGCTTTATTATGTCTATGTCTCTTAATATTTTACCGTAGTCCCAATTTGATATAAGGAAAAAACTATTCATCCTTCTGTTTATTTTTTCTTTTATTTCATCTTCAAACTTTCTATACAACCTATCTACAAAAATATCTATATGGACAGCAACCATCAATACATCGCCATCTCTTATGCAAACAAAATCTGTTATCATCTTTATTTGGTCTATGTGATTTTTAAGTTCTGACTTTAACTGTTCGCTTGCTAATTCAAGATTACTTTCATCTTGTTTGGCAAGTACATATAGGTCTATTATATTTGCAGAACATCCGTAATTCCTTAAAACTGCTGTTGATTTTCCGATTTGGCCTTGATATGGGCTGACAAATTGTTCTGAAACTGTTTTATAGTCAGTCCCTGTAACAGCCCTGTTTTGAGTTCTTAAATATTGAGGAAGTTTTCTTCTTATATCATCTATTGTGTCTCCGTTATATCCGTATTCTCCTTTTGTGTAATTGTTAAACGTAACCGGTACGCTTAATTCATAGTTAGTTGGATTTATAATTGTTTGAGTTTCTACTGATCCTGCGACTATGTTGCCGATTGTCCCGCCGCCTGTTCTATATACTATAGAAATTACTGACCCACCAGACGGAACTAAACCTGCCTTGTTGTTTCCAAATATTACATACCCATTGTATGTTGAATCAAATTCAACTCTATATTCTCTTCTTGGTTGGCTATCGGTGAAATAGTCCACCTGATTCCAAGTCACTCCGTCAACATAAACTCTAATACTGTCGTAGATTACGGGGAAATAATTCAGCTTAAATGTTTGGCTTATCCCTCCGGTTCCATCAACAGAGTCCTGTCTCGTTATTCCCTCTAGACCTACTATGCTTGCATTAACAAATCCTCCTGCTGGAATAATTATATCTTGGTTAAATATTGGATTGTTGTTTGCGTCTGCTGGGAATAGTTCTACTCTTATCAAAGAGTTATTAGAAGTCGTGCTTATATCAAACGGAGATGGTATAATTAAATCAAAGTTTAAAACATTGTTTATTTTGGCGGTCCACAAAGATCTTGAACAAATGGGGGGCTGAGGATTAAATCCAATCAACTTGCAAAGTCTAAATGCATTTTCTATCTCGGTAACTGTGTCTATAAATATTTCATTTGCTATCTGATCCATCTTAAAACTAAGAGTGTCACCAATAAAAGCCATATTTTCTATGAGCATAATTGAAATCGATGACTCCACGAAATCATTGAACTCTGTTGGGAATTTTTGACGTATATACTCGACAAGCCTGGTCTTAATGGACCAAAAATCTTGATTTGTATAATTTAAGTTAAATATATTTGGTTTGCTTATGTTCTGTGATTGAGCATATGGCGTTATATCAAAAGGACAATTGTTCATAATATTATAATAGTCTTAAGTTAAAGGAATTTGCAGCCTTAATTCTTGAACTTCTGATATTTGATCTGGGTCAACAAATATAATTTTTATACTTAACACATTATCTATGTTTTCGTATGTGTCATAAGGATTAAGATCTTCTCTGGAAGCTTTGCTGGAGACTTCTATCTGATTTACCACGATTCTAGGCTCCCACATATTTATAGAATCTATTATCATGTTTCTTGCAAACGCCTCAAGAGCCTCATCATTTTGCTCAAATATTAGTCTTTTAAGAGGAGTGCCAAAATCAGGCAGAAATACACGTTCACCGGGATTTGTTAATAACAAAACTAATAAATCTGACTTTATTTGTGAGACTCCACTTTGAGTTCTAAAGAATCCATGCGGATTTTTAGTAATCGGATATGGTGAACCTAAAAATTTATTCATAGTTTTTTATTTCTTTTTTTATGCAATTGCCCCAGCGTTATTGTTGTTGATAGGTTCCCCAGCAAGACTATTGGTTGGTGGATCAATTGGACAATTAGCTAAAGGCTCAAGCATAAATATGCTTGCTGCAGGAGCCGATTTACTGGCACTTGCATAAACTCTGTCGCTAAGTCTTATGCATCCATTCTCGTAAACTAATACTGGGCCAACACATGGTGTTGGAGTTCCATCTTCTGCAACACAATCCTTGCCAGCTAATAAGTATATATTTTCATTGGCCAAGAATATATGAGATTTTTTTGTAACATTTACATAATAATCTCCAGTGGATACTAATTTCAATCTACTTATCTGTTCTATAGAATCAGAGGGATTCTTTTCTTTGTCGCCTATTAACTCTATTTTTGTTTTTGCAGTGGATATCACATAGCGTCCACCAGACCTCAAGAATATTAAGGATCTTTCTGTTGATTTACTTTCTTGCATTCTTAATAAATGTGGCCCATTTTCGTTTGTGTATTGGGGAGATTTTATTTGTATAAATTGTTGTTGTGTCTCTGGTTCTTGTATATTTGAATCACTCATCACTATCTCTAATCCATAACCACTTCTTATCTTAATATATGCTTTTTTAGCTTTGGCTGCTGGTATTCCTCCTTCTTTTCTACAAGGAGAACACTGTTCATTCGTGTCATCACACATGTCTATAGTGTGATTTGACGTGCTTTTAAGGTGAATACCTCTCTTTTTGCCTGCAATGTTTGGAGGGCATCCTGGACAATTAGCATTGCCTACAGTGTGATCATTTAGCTCTATTTCATTTCCTGCGGCACTCTTTAGTTTTATATAATTATTTTCAGATCTTAGTTTGGAGTTTTTTAAATCTGTTTTTTCAACATCACTCATCTCTATGACGTGACCGGTAGCTGATTTCCAATATGTTCTTCCTGCAAAATTATCATTACAACCAAAGTCAAACGGCTTTAATGAGCGCTCCCACCCTAGAGTCCCACCGGGCTCTTCCACGCTATCATCCATTACAAAGGTGTGTCCACCTATGCTCATTAATTGTATTCCTGTTTGAGGTAAATCGCACTTATTATTTTGCGGAGTTCCTGGGCCCTTATATGGCCTGCCTTCATTTTCGTGTTTGAAATATGGATTGTCACCCACTTGACTATTTGGATATTTAGAAGAAGGATGCCCAGTGCTTGGATGCCCGCCAATTATTTTGCTGTTACTTTGATTTCCAGAACAGCTTGTCTTCTCTTTTGGATTATAAGATTGAGCCTCTGCAGATACTGTTGTTGCCTCTTTATTTTGATTTCTTGATATTAGACCAAGAATCTTTCCCGTATCTTCTGAGGGACTTCCTTCTCCTTGGCCCTCTACACAACTAACATCTCCTGGTTTTGCCCCACAACTAGGGTGCGCCCATTGTCCTGAATAATGAATGTGATCATCCTTAAACATCATCCAGTTACCACAGCTACTCATTATCTCAAGTCTTTTCCACCTTCGATTACATTTTGGATCTCCATCCACCATTTTAACCATGTGTTTTTCTGGTGTTTTGAATCCATAAATATTAGGATAGGTAATTCTTTTTTGTGCCGCTGGGTCGCTTGAGAAATCTACTATTGAGTTTAAATCAAATCCGTTGTAACTCTCTGTGTTCCATGGAGGCAAAACCTGAGACTCATCATTCGGACCCACCAGATAACCTTTTCTGTGACCTTCGTAAACGTCTTTATATTCTTGGGTATTATTTGACCAAAAATTAGCCCCTTGCTTTCCTCTGTTTCTATTCCACACAGTTCCATGGTAATAAGGAGAGCCTCTATTGCCTCCCTCAAAGCTTATAACTACTGTACTACCAGCCGGCGGCACCCAATTTAGTCCGCTGTCATCAAATCCTCCCATGCTTGATATTGGCATTGCCCAAGGAAATTCATCGAGTGGATTGTCGGGATTATGTAATAATGGACAAAAGATTCTAATTCTATTCATTTTCCAAATATCTATTGTGTCAATACACAAGGCGATATAAATTCCATGCAATGCTTGTTGTTGCATGTGTATCTTAATTCCGCCGCTAAGCTCGCTTTGAACAACCGCTCTGGTATCATATCTAGTTTGACCAATTTTTTGTTCAAGTGTTTTTAATCTAAGCTCTACTTCTTTGAATTGTCTATCTGGTATCATTTTCCGCCCTTATTGTTTTTCATTACAACTATCATCATTCTTAACATCACCTGTTCTGGTAGTATTAATTGAAAATGCTTGTCCGCCACTTCCTTCGCCTCCAATTGGAACATCTGGATTTATACTTATTCCTGGAGCGTTTAGGTTTATCTTTAATGTAGTAACAAAGGATCCTTCTTGAATTTGATGATCTATTCCTGTAATCATCCAATATTTATTGCTGAATACTGGATTTGCTAAAGGCTTTGCCAGCCAATCTGCACAATCACTAGATCTAGAGCTTGTGTCTAGGTGATAAGGATTGATAACTATCAAAGAAATCACTGATCCCGTCATTTGTTTTGGGAAACAAAATCTTGGATCTCCAATTATTCTCAATTCGGCTTCTATTGCTTGAAGACCTTCCATTCTTGCATTCGCAGCTTGGTGAGCGGCCTCAGCCTTAACAGCCTCTTCCGATTGATTTTCTGGGGCTCTCCAAAACATCCAAGAGCCCTGCGTAGCGGGATATGTGGCTCTTCCTCCCTTATCTCTTGTGTCTTTACATCCTGGCTTTTGCTCGCCTTCCATTTTTGCTTGTTTTCCACTCACCGAAGATTGAACACCACCGTCTTTGGCAATTCCTGCAAAATTCCAATTTACACTTGGGCTAAAACTTAATACTGGGCTTTTTTCACCGCCATTAACGATATAAGTTCCAAAAGAAGTTAGATTGTCCATCCCATTGCCGCACAAATCAGGGCCGGGGTCCTCTTGAAGTATAATTGTTCCAGCTGAGTTTCTAGACTCTTTCGTTCCATCCCAATACATTATTATCCCTTTATCATTCGATGTTCTTAATGGAGATATCCATTTTCTTATTGTGGATAATTTATCTTGTTGCCCAGACTCCCAGACTCCTTTTGGTCCGTTTTCTCCCCCGTCTGATTCTTTAAAAACTAGTCCAGGTTTTTCTTTTCCTTTAGAATCTAAAAACTTTACATCCAATAGTGGCCCTGGAGCTTTTTCTTTTAATAATTTTCTTATAGCTTGTTTTAAATCTACTTTATTTTTGTCAGTTCCTAAATTGCACTCTACCCTGGCTTGTGCCAGTAAAGGTGCTGCATCTGTGCAAGTAAGTGTATATTTTATTTTACCTTGTTCATATGCAACTTTAACTGCTTGTGGTATTAAACAAATTTCGCCTCCGCCCATTTTGCCATCAATTGCTGCGAAGTTTTTGATAGAGATTACTTCAAAACTTTTTGATTCATCTACCACCGTTTCAGAGTTCTTTGATGCATCTTTTGTTTCGCTTTTTATTTCATCCATCATTCTCCCACAAATAGTTCCTTCTTTTTCTATGATCCATCCAAAATCTAGTGTTAATCTTTGGGAGTCTTTGGTTGATTCGTGAAGAGATTTGTTTAAGGCCATAAAGGCTTTTTCAAAATTTCCTCCTTTTTCATCGAATATCTCTATAGTGCAGCCCATGCCTTCGCTAGTTCCGAATTGCATTCTTTTTATTATGGCGGTATTATCGGGGGACCTGGATCTATTTCCAACCGTTAAGATTTCTTCACCATCTTTTGTGTTGAGTGTTAATTTAACAAATGGTGCAAAAGAATGCCCCGCCGGAGGAAGATTTATCGTATTTGAATCGTAGAGCAAGTTGCCAGCAGAAGAAAGTCGCCGTGAGTCTCTCCATCCACTTGTCTGTATCCCTTGGGACACACGAGTGCTATATCTTTCTTTGGCATCAATTAAATTTGACATATTTATTCCTAGAATAACACATTATCTGGTATCACAATATTCAATCCGCTTTTAAAATCATATATATCTTTAATTCCATTTGCTTCCATTATTTTCCACCAAAAATCTGGGGTGCCGTAGGCTTTATATGACATTAAGTCTGGCCTATATTCGAATCCTTTTGTAACTACTGCGAACTTATCGTTAGAACTGGGGGAATATGTATTTTTTTTGTAGGTTCCAAAAGTTAATAATTTATTTTCTGTATAATAAATCACGTTACTTTCAAAATATCTACTTGAAAATATAGTAAATTTAGAGGGACTTATATTAGTTTTTTCATAATAATTAGGCATTAATATCCTCTCATAATTCTTTCCTGACCAGGCAGGCTGCTACTTTCATAAACTATATCAAACTGCATATCTACGCTAAATTTATAGGGTAAATTTGTAGCTTCATCCCAAGCAACATCGGTGGGGAATTTAACACTGTAAGATTTCATGATAGCACACATATCCCTTGCGGTCGATACCGTCCGGCCGTCTTTCATTTTTTTGGGGGGGGAGCGTGGATCTAGAAGATTTCCACATTTTAAAGCACAAACTGGCGGTGGTGCATAGGGTTGGAACGCCTCATCTCTAGGATAAACTGCACTCTCTATTGTTCTAAGATACTCTAAGTTGTTTTGTATATCAGATTCATTAGTGGATATGAAATACGCAGTCCAGTTTATAGATCTATTATCTGAGTGGCTATACGTTTTCACTGGGAAGCTTCTTCCGATTACAGCCTCATCATTATACACCGCAGATTTACCATCAGATATATCGGGAAGTATATTCATTGGTATTAGTTTTCCCTGAATCTTTATGTAACAATTGGGTATAAGTGCTAGTTCTCCCTTTTCAGTTGTTGCTTTCATATATTAAACCATTCCTATGTTGGTTACTCCGATTGATGGGCCTTGGCTATGTTTACCTGTTTTCCAGTTATGATAATTTGGGGGGCTACCGGCCACACTATTTCCTAAAGTATCAGCTGCGGCTTGACCCCCATTGCCAGAACTTTGGGACGGCTTCATATATTCTGCCATCTGCTCTAGTAGAGTTATCATATTTTGTAATTTCTCTACTTGTGTGTGCCCAGATTCTGCGATTGTACTTAATTCTGTAGTATCCGCAATTGCAGATTCTGCTGTTACTGTTTCTCTTTGGATGGAAGCCCCAATATCGGTAGTTCTTGCAGTAGATGCAGTAGCGGCACCTATAACATTGTTTAACGGATATACTGGACTGGGCATACTCATTTTATTTGCAGCGGCAGCTCCTGTTTCTGCAGCATTATTAGCACCGCCAAAGAAGCCTGCAATCTTACCGCCAGCCCAGCTAGCAGCCGACGCAAGTGTTCTTGCAGGCAATGTCGCCAAATCCAAGGCGAACTTACCTGCTGATAACGCACCCTCTCCCACAGTTTTTGCACCTTCCCACAATGTTGATCCTAAATTCTTTGTGCCTTCCCACAAAGTTGATCCTAAGTTCTTTGCCCCTTCCCATGCACTGCTGGCTATTGATTTGGCTCCTTCCCATGCACTGCTGGCTAATTGTCCCGCTCCACTTATTAATCCGTCTCCAAAAAAATCAATTCCTGCTGATAAAACAGGCCCAATAAAAGGAATGGCGCCAGCCAAACCACTGGCAAGCTCTTTGATCGCCCCGCCTACGTTACCTTGAACCAGTGCAGATAATGCAAATCCCGCACCGGCCAGAGCGCCTATTCCTGGTAGTTTTTTCAACAAACTTTTACCGACTCCACCCAATCCTGCTTTTGCTATAAAACCACCAGCTTTTCCAAACATGCTTCCCATTAAGCCGCCACCTTTGCTGAATAATGAGCCAGCTTTGGTGGCTACCCCGCTTGCCTTTCCGAATAATCCGCTCATCAAGCCTGTGCCTTTGCTTAGCATTCCACCAACTTTGCTTGTGGCTCCTCCTGCCTTTCCGAATATACTTCCCATCAAACCCTTGCCAGATTTAATACCAGAATCAACTTTGCTCTTTAACCCTCCCAAAAATCCTTTACTTGATTTTCCTGCCAAATTTTCTGCAGCATCACCTAGGCCTTTTGATAGAGGAATTTCGAGAGACTGTGCTGCCTCTGCGCTACATGCACACGCATTGTCTTCACCTCCGCCCAACACAGATCCTATCCCGCCTAACATAGATCCTGCCCCACCAAGTAGCTTGCCGGCCTTTCCTTTAAGACCACCGAGTAAACTACCAGCTGTACTTAATACTGAGTTTTTTCCATTGTTTGCAACACTTAATGCTCCTCTACCGGCGGATGTTGATTTTACCTGACTTGTTAATCCCCTACCCAGAGAAGATAGTATTCCTCCTCCTTGTTCTCTTGACTTTGAATATCCTTTTGCCAAAGGACTAAATGTTTCTTTTATTTTCGAGCCTATTCCCTTGAAGAAATCTCCTATCTTAGCTGCGCCACTTGTTCCCATCATGCTTGAAAATCCTTTTGAAATTGATGAGAAAAATCCTTCTTGGGCCCCACTTGCTGTTGAAAATCCTTTGACAAAACCAGAGAATAGATTAGATGATAGACTAAGTGCATCCCCCACTAATCCTTTAACTTTCCCTACAGCACTTACTGCCAAACCTGGCAAATTTGTTAGCCCGCTTATAACGCTGCCAGCCATACTTGCCATACCTCCTATAACTCCGAAGGCCATTTTCCCGAATATTGACACTATTGAAGTTGCTAAATCAGGTATTATTGAGTGACCCACCAAAATATCATACAGCCATTTAAACGGACTTAATATGGCGTCTACCAAACCTTTTGCCCAAGATACCAATCCATTTATTGCTGATGTTATTTGATTGATGACCCACACTACAGCATTTATAGGAGCCACCAGTGCCTGAATTATTATTTGTAAAGGGAAAAGTGCAACTCTTATAAGAGATCCGATCACAGTTGATAATCCGTACACAACTCCCTTTAACAAATTCATGGCACTAAACCCTGATTCTCCCGCTTCACTTACTCCGAAAATAGATTCAAATAAATGAAATATGGGATCTAACAAGGTTCCTATTGCATCAAATAATGATCCAAATGCATTGTATAGTTCTCCCATTGCATCACTTATTGGACTCAGTATTTCTAGGAAAGGCTGGAATATTGGACCCACCCAATCGCTAGCAGCCAGAGAAGTTAAACTATCATATAGCATTCCTGGGATGCCCATGAACAGATTAAGAATCATTCTTGGTATTTCTATAAACAATGCTTTAAATGCAAAAGCAAATATGCTTAAAAGTATCCTTGGTATTTCTATGAATAATATTTTAAACGCAAAAATAAATACGTTTAAAAGCAATCTTGGTATTTCTATGAATAATATTCTAAGTGAAAATACAAGTGATTCTCCGATAAGCCTTCCCATGCCCTCAAAAATTTTACCTAAATTTAAAGTAAAGACTCCTTCAAAAAATTGAAGTATACCCATCGCTCTGTTGTATAGAGAATTTAATATCATTCCTATTACGGAGGTTACAACTCCTATAACGGCACCTATAACTCTGATCACAGGTGCAAGTACATTTGTAAATAAACTGACTATTCCGCCAATTAACATTCCAACAACTCTTAAAACAGTCCTTATAGCTTTGCCTACTCCTCCCAAAATATTTGCAAAAATACTGAAGAAGCTGCCAGTCTCTTCCATCTTAGAATTAAAATTAAATAATGGTCCAAGTATACTTCCAACTGCATCGCCTATGGCAACAAAGACGCTGCCTATGGGAGCAACTGCAAAATAAACCATCTCCCCTATTCCTATGAAAATATCTACTATGCTTGTTGCTATTCCCCAAATAATACCCAATACAGAGTCTATGAGTGCCATTATTACGCTTAATATTGGTATCATTTTATTAAACTTTGCCAATCCTACTGTCAATGTTCCTGTCGAACCTAGAAGACTATCAAAAACTCCAAATGTTAAATAGTTCAATGCCCCAGTAACGGCACCGGCACCTTTGGCAGCATAATATTCAGCAGTAGTTAATTTTTCTTGGGATGTTCCAAATATCTCTGAGGCATGTTCTGCTGCTGAAAGAGCACCTGTTATTGCTCCTGCCAAGGCAATTGCGACTCCTGCTATTGCAGCCACAGGACCGATAACAGCAGCGATCGATTGACCAAATTGACCGACTGCTGGTGCTAGGGCCTGCATACCTTTCCATTTCTCTTTGGCTACTTCAGACACCGAATCGATGAATTCAGTTCCAATACCAGCTTTTGCCGCTTTTGACAATGTTTCCATCTCTTTTTGGCCCACAAGGAACTCTGCTCCTTGATAAAGAACATCTGTTATCCCGCCGGTAGCACCCAAAACCCCAGCAGTAAATTTAGCAAGACCAGAATCTAGAAAAGCATCAATTGCTCCCATTGTGCTATTTCTCAGTGTATCATTAAGCTCGGTTAAAGATTGATTGACATCTGTCAGAGCATCTACTTGGCTTTTCTGAGTTACTCCTAACTCAGAGTTAGCATCAGACATTTTATCGGAAATCTCTCTGAACGCCACAGGATCTTTCAAGGCATTCTCTATTTGACTCGATGTAATGTTTAATTCTTTTTTCTTTGCTTTTCTTAGTCCTTCATTTATACCTTTGAGAGCGGTCTCTATAGATTGTTTTGCAACTCCCTTTGAATCGGTTGCTGTTATTCCTAATGCCTTTAGATCTTTATCCATACCAGGCAACTTTGATCCAAATTTCTCAAATGCTTTATCCATGCTTCCTGCACTTTTTGCGACCTCGTCTAGCTGGGACATTATACTAAGAGATCCGCCTGTCATTAGCGATCTTTTTTGCTCCATCAAAGTTCTTTGCTCTTCAAGAGTTAGATTTTGCTTTTGTTTAGCTGTTATGTCACTTAATTTTTCATCCAAGCCTTTTGAAGACTCTTTTAAAGCTTCTATACTCTTCTGAAATTCCCCTAATCCCATCCCGTAAGCAGTTCTTAATTGAGAGTCTAGTATGGATTTCTGTTGGTCACTCATATTTTCGATTTGATCTAATGACCCCACACCAAATTTTCCTAAAATATTCTCCATTCCACCGGCTAACTTCTTTATTCCATCTTTGGTACTAAGTAGCGTTCCTGAGATTAATTCGCTGGTGGCCCCCATA
>Ga0194038_1000819_pt1 | contig 13494 bp, 9 predicted proteins | sample JunL226m_MetaG_FD_148630 | JGI IMG/M metagenome (GOLD analysis project Ga0194038, IMG submission 148630) | Anoxic zone freshwater microbial communities from boreal shield lake in IISD Experimental Lakes Area, Ontario, Canada - Jun2016-L227-6m | ecosystem: Environmental > Aquatic > Freshwater >...
AACTTGTAGGAACCAGCGAAGTCTCATGGGAAGATGCCGCAAAAAATGCCGTTGAACTTGCATCTAAAAGCCTGAGAGAATTACGGATTGCCGAAATTACCCAGCAGGATCTGAAGGTAGAAAACGGCAAGGTCGTAGCATTTCGTGTCCGAATCAAACTTTCATTCAAATATGAAAGCTGATTAATCAGCATATAACGCCAGGAAAAGGATGGCTGATGCGTCGGCTGTCCTTTTCCTGAACGAGTGACGAGTATTGATATAGTTCATTCAATACCAGGTCGCAGGTTTGCAGATGCCACCAATAAGTCCCTGCCATCAAGCACCTTTCTCACCATTGTGGCAAGATCGCCTGCCGCAACGGGCTTCGTGAGAAACCCTTTGATACCTATGGCCATAGCGCACTGCATATCGGTTTCATCGCAGAAACCTGTGCAAATAATGATCGGAATCTCCGGTTTGATCAAAATTAATTCCCTTGCAAGTTGCTCCCCGGTCATATTCGGCATGCCTCTGTCGCAGATTACCAGATCGAATTTTGATGGATTGGCTCTGAAAGCAGCCAGTGCATCAGGGCTGCTCACGCGGGCAGTTGTCTGATAGCCAAGTTTTTCGAGCATCATTTGTTCCAGGAGTACAATCTGCTCTTCATCATCGACCAGCAGGATTCTTTCGCGGCCTGTTGGGTGTTTCTCAATGACAACGGCATCCTTTCTGTTCCCAACTTCTTTTAAAAGGGGCAAATACACGTTGAACGTTGTTCCTTTCCCAACCTCGCTGTGGACCCGAATATCCCCGCCGTGTTCCTTCACGATGCCGTGTGCGACGGAAAGCCCCAGTCCTGTGCCCTTTCCCAATTCTTTGGTGGTAAAGTAGGGATCGAATATTTTATCTATTAGCGTTCGATCAATTCCTGTCCCGGTGTCGGACAGGGTAATGCAAGCGTAGCCGCCGGCCAAAAGCCGGATGGGGAATCCTGATGTTCCATCCGGTGGCATCTCATTTAAAGGCGATTCATCTCTTTCGTCAAGATGTCTTATCATCGTCTCTTTCAGCTCGACATTAATTGTACCGCCATTTCCCTCAACGGCATGAAATGCGTTGGTGATCAGGTTCATTGCGATCTGATGCACCTGTGTGGGATTTGCAGAGACCATGCCGCAATCCTGTTTGATATTGCTTGTGATTTCAATATTCCATGGTATCGTAGCCCGTGCCAGCTTCAATACCTCCTGCAAAATAGGCTGGATCCGGATGGGCAGTTTCTGTGGGTTGGATTGACGGCTGAAAGATAGTATATGTTTGACAAGGTCACTGCCCCGTTGTGCGGATTTATGGATTTGTTTAATGCTTTTATGCGCAGGGGTGTCCAATGGAATGTCATCAAGCAGCATCTCTGAAAGGCCGCTGATCGGAAACAGAATATTGTTCAGATCATGGGCAATGCCCCCGGCAAGTGACCCAATGGACTCCATTTTTTGCGCCTGTCGGAGCTGGGCTTCGAGTTTGGCCTTCTCCTCTTCGTCCCGCTTGCGTTTTGTGATGTCTCGGGTAATGCTGAAAATATGGGGTACACCATCAAGATCGATCACAGAGGATGACATCAACCCATATACAATATTATCGCCCTTTGTTCGAAAAGCGGCTTCAAGGTTAGTGACTTCCCCGTCCTTTCTCAATCCAGCCACCATTTTTTGCCTGTCCTCAATATTTGCCCAGATATTAAATTCAATTGAAGTCTTTCCGATGATGTCCTCTTCCGTATATCCCATGATCCTGGTAAATCCCGGATTGACTGAGATATACATACCGTCTTCGAGACGGTTGATGTTCACGGAGTCTGGACTGGTATAAAAAGCCTTGCGGAATTTCTCCTCACTCCTGGTTAGCGCCTCTTCCGCCTGTTTGCGTCCGGTAATGTCATTGATAATCGAGTGTAGAACAACGCGCGGGCCAAATTGAATACTGCTCGCCGATACTTCCACATCCCGCAACGAACCATCGGCCATGCGGTGTTGGAACTGGAACCGCTTGCCCTGTTCATGCGGGACTGATGCCATGGCCTGCATGACTTCGGAAACAGGCAGGGTGTTGATATCGGTGATACACATGGTTAGCAACCGCTCGCGTGGATAGTTGTAGAACCTCAGTGCAGCGACGTTTGCATCAATGAGCGCTCCATCTTTGGGATCAATCAGTAGCATCACTGCTGAATTGTTGGCGAATTGACTGCGGTAAGATTCCTCGCTTTCCCGCAATGCCGCCTGTTGGGCGCGGATGCCTGTATCGGTGCGGTGAAGCAAAACATATATGAATCCAAGCAGCAACGCCAGCAGCAACACGGCCCCAGTTCCGCCCAGAACCATCAGGCGTGCGAAAGCCACCTTTACGGTCGTGATATCGCGCATGATCAGCAGGTGGCCAACCTCTTTGCCAGAGACATCTTGCAGGGGCATCGCGGATACCCGCCAATCCTTCCCATCGAAGGCGATCTCCCGGCTTGTTTCACCGTTGGCTTGTTTGCCCGTTTGGTCGGCCCATGGCGCGAAGACATCGGGCAGGCGACCATTGGAGGCATATATCACCGCATTATGGGGCAGGCGGTCCCAGTCGGGCAGCCGTCCTAACAGGTGCATGCCATCTTCCCATGTCTGCCGGTTCAGATGCTCCTTGCGGATAACCACGGCCAGTTGGTTGCCGGATTGGGTGTCTATCGTTTGCAGTATGTCCTCAATCTCCTTGCCCATTTCCACATAGCCGACAAGCCTGCCGCCTTCGAAAACCGGCTGCACCACCCTAAGAGTGAATGTACTCAGCGGTCCCAATTCAATACCGGAGGCGATCTTGCCAGTGCGCTCGGCTTCAAGGGCGGTAAAACGATCTATGAGGTCGCCGCGTTTCTCCGGTTTGTGTACCCTCAGCAGACAGATGCGGTTGGTGTCTAAAAAGCAGAAGTGCGTGAGTTTGTTCTGCCAGTGCAGCGTCTCGAACACAGGCTGCCAGTCGGCCAGGAGACGGTTGGTGTCGCCCTCGCGCAGTGCCTTTTGCACATTGGTGTTGGTGGCGATGGGTTGCACCGCCATAGACAGGCCAAAGGCCTGCTGATCCATGATAGTACGCAAATCGCCGGAAACCTCGGAAATATTGGCTGTAATCTCCCCAACCAGTTGCTGCTGATGCTGTTGCCACAGAAGTATCCACGCGCCGACAATCAGCAGGATAACCATGGCCGCCAGGGAGGGCAGCATACGCCGCAGAACTGGCTTGGGCGAGGCATCAACGCGGCGTGCAGAAGCTACGGCTGAGGCTATGCCGATGAGTAGCAAGAACATCAGTCCCACTGGCAGCGCCGCCCGGACGGCCACATCCCATTTCCATTCGTGTGCGTCAATGTCCATGCCCAGAACTGCGACCACGGCTCCGGTTCTCGGGTCGGTAAGCGGAACCAGCGCCGAGACCCAAACACCCCAGCGATCTTTTACCGGGCCTTCGACGGTAGCGGACCTGGAGTCGAACACGCGGCGATAACCTTCCGGGATTTCCTCATAGACCTGCCCGGGTGGTGAATAGTCCTTCGAGCCGGCAGGTTCGCTGTCCACGAAGAAGAAGACTGCGCCATCGTATCTGCGGCCCATGATATAGAGAAAGCGGTATTGCGAATTGGCCGAACGAAAAGCAGTGAGCTGTTCCTTTATCCGGCGATAGCCGGGGCTGTCCATGTCCGCTTCCGTACCCAAGAGAGACATGACACGCTGGACATTCACTGGCTGCGCCACCAGATGCGCCTGCCGGAGCAGTTCTGAGCGCATCTCGCGATCGGCCTGCGCCGACATCCACCAGACAAACAGCTCCCCTGCTGCGAAAATGGCCATGAGCAGAATCGCCGTCAGTCGCGGGTTTTTCATATCTTGAAATCGCGTTGTCTGTTGATCACTCATCTGAAAGTCTCCTCCCATGTTTCTTCACGATTCATTGGGGCATAATCTGCGCTTTCGTGATACGAGTTGTTCTATAAAGCGATCAGCGGTGCATCGTAGGTGCGTACAAAGTCCGAAAAGCTCTGGATCAGCAGGCTGGTCTCGGGGCCAGGTTTCCCGTTTCCGATAAATGTGTCATCAACCTTGACAACCGGAACAATGCCTTTGTTGGTGCCACAGATGAAAACCTCATCGGCATCAAGCAGTTCCGAAAGAAAAAGATCCCTGATTTTGACAGAAAAACGAGTTTGCGCCAGATCCAGAATGACCTGCCGGGTAATTCCGGGAAGAATTCCCCTTCCCGGAGTGATCAGTCTGCCGGCTGCTATCGCAAAGATATTGGATGTGGCGCCTTCAAGCACCAACCCCTGTGAAACCACATAAACCGCTTCCTGAGCGCCATGTTTTCGTGCAATTTCAAGGGCAATGCTCGCCTGAATATAGTTTATGCTTTTGGCCCCGGTCAGAGTTCTTTCGGTAACATGGGTAGTGACATGAATGCCATCGCTATACCACCATGCCGGCATAGCGGGAAGCGGAGAAACCATGATGATAAGTCTGGGATTACCCTGGGGATTCATAAAATCCGAGCTGGACCCGCCGGTTACGATAATCCGGACATTGGATTCTTTGTGGGAATTGCGACTGAGCGTTTCCATTACGAGATGAGCCAGTATATCCTTTGTCCATGGGAACTGAAGCCCGATTTTCCGGGTGGAAGCTTCAAGTCGCTCCAGATGCGCCCCAATGCAAAACGGTTTGCCCGTATATGTTCGCATGAAATCAAACGCGCCCAGACCCCGAAGAATGGCCAGATCGGTTACTGGAATCACCGCTTCATCAGACGGAACAAACTTGTCGTCAATGTAATAAATATCCACTGGTGCTGCTCCTGTTTCAGTTACTTCTTTTTTTTAATGGCAGCATATCCCTGATTTTTTCAAACAGGGATTTTTCCAGTGTGATTTTAAGAAATAAATCTCCGGAAGGCATTCCGTTCTTTCCTTCTTCTCCCATTCCCGCCAGCCGGATTTTCTGCCCTTCCCGCGTTCCTGGAGAAATTTTAACCACAAGTTTTCTGCGATATGCTCGAAGATGGTAGGCATAAGGGCCGCCATTATCAGCCAGAGACTGATTGATACGAATTACATCGTGATAGTCGGCGCCTTTTTGAGGCTGGCCAGTGGTTGCTTTTTGAAGCAATTGCTGGGTGATATTTCCTATTTTTTCTTTGATAGACTGCGTTTTTAGAAAAGGCATTTGACGGACTCCACTGAAAAAAAAACCCTGGATATTCAATCCGGGCCGTTTGAGTTCAAATTTCTTATAGTTCTGACCATAGTATTCCTTGAAAATGGCATCAAATCCCCGGATGCCAAATCCCCTGGCCATCTCCTCGAATATCTGCTGAAAATCCGACCCTTTGAATATATCCTGCTCTGAATAGGATTTGCGGAAATGTCCATAAGCTGCATCACCATACCGCTGCTGCATCGAATCGTATTCCTTCCGTTTCTGGGGGTGAGACAGAACAGAATATGCCTCGTTAATGGCCTTCATCTGATCCGCTCCAGACGGATCTTTGCAGCGATCAGGGTGGTACAAAAAAGCCTTCTCACGATAAGCAGTCTTAATTTTCTGTGAGGGGGTATCTTTGGAAACCCCCAGAACCTGATAATAATCTTTCATGGGCATCATTACTTTAAGGGTTGATGGTGAAGCGGGAACAGCTCCGTTTCCGCAGAACCATTTATGCCGGCATCATACTCCTTATGTTTCGGTTTGTCCATAAAGGGCAAGTGGATTGATTATTTATTTTGACTCTGAAAGTTCTTTGTTTTATGAGTAAATCATGTTTTTACACTGAAGGCTGATTATTGAATCTTCGCAAAAGAAAATCATCAAAGGCATGTAATGATCATAGAGTTAGGTGAGAAAAAACCCCGCATTGGCCGAAATGTCTTTATTGCACCCACTGCGGTGATTGTCGGGGATGTTGAAATCCAGGATGGGGTCAGTATCTGGTATGGTGCGGTACTCAGAGGGGATAAGGCTCCGATCCTTATTGGAGAAAACTCCAATGTCCAGGACAACAGCACGGTGCATACGGATTACGGAAAGCCGACACACATCGGAAAGCATGTCAGTATCGGCCATAATGTTGTGGTGCATGGTTGCTTTATTGAAGATTACTGTCTGATCGGCATGGGATCTCTTTTACTGAACGATTGCAAGGTGCTAAAGGGATCCTTGGTTGCAGCGGGTTCTCTTTTGAAAGAAGGCCAGATTGTCGGGCCGTTTCACTTGGTTGCAGGGACCCCTGCGACACTCAGGAGGGAATTTCCCCATGAGATCATTCCCCGCATCGCCAACCCCATCAAGAATTATTTGAATACGGCGCACGAACATATAACCCTCAGCCGGATTCGTTGAGGAGGGTAGCATGACACCGGGAATTTCATCACGAGAATGCCGAAGAGCTGGCCAAGGCACTGGTGCAAGAGGCCATCCAAAATTTTGACAATCGGAGCAAGATTTTTCTACCGGTTGAACCAGTGAAAGCCATTGGCGGGTTTTCGGCTGAATCCATTGGTCAGTCAGGTTTTTAGACTGATGCTTGATTACCAAATCTTCACAAAAAAAATAGTCATAGGTATTGTAATGATAATTGAGTTAGGTGAGAAAAAACCTCGTATCGGCCAAAATGTCTTTATTGCACCCACCGCGGTGATTGTCGGGGATGTTGAAATTCAAGATGGGGCCAGCATTTGGTATGGCGCGGTACTCAGAGGGGATATGGCCCCGATTTTCATAGGAGAAGACTCCAATATTCAGGATAATTGCACTGTGCATACGGATTATGGAAAACCCGCATATGTCGGAAGGCATGTCACCGTAGGCCACAATGTAGTGGTGCATGGTTGTCATATTGAGGATTACTGCTTGATCGGCATGGGATCACTTCTGCTGAATGGTTGCCAGGTTCTCAAGGGCTCCATGGTCGCCGCAGGTTCTCTTTTGAAAGAAGGCCAGATTGTCGGTCCGTTTCAATTGGTTGCTGGCGCTCCTGCGACACTCAGAAAGGAATTTCCCCATGAGATCATTCCCAGCATCGCCAACCCCATCCAGAATTATTTGAATACGGCGCATGAACATATGACACTCAGCCGGATTCGCGAAGGACATGAACCTCATATTTCAATGGGTTTACCCACTGTAGACAGTGAGGAGCCGAGAAAATAGTATTCTTAGCCGATGCCATCATTTTTTTTCACCGCTGCGGATCATTAATATCACAGCGCACAGAATGACGGCGCCGCCCATGTAGCTTTGAACGGTAATAACCTCACTCCACCATAAATACGCAACAACTGCTGCAACAACGGGTTCAATTGTTGCGGTAATGGAAGCCCGTCCGGCGTCAAGATATTTCAGCCCAAGGTAATAGCAGGAGTTTGCACCATAAGTACTAATAATTACAAGCGATATCAGCGCCAACCAGCATGTCGGAGTTTTTGGGGTAAACGTGACCCAGGGAAGCAGTCCCAAAGCGCCTATGGGCAAAACATACAAAAAGAGATTATAAGAACTATAGCGTCCGGTAAAGTATTTTCCGAAGATATAATACAGGGAATAGCAAAAACCGGATGTCAATCCAAAGACGATTGCTGAAACGCTGATCGGGTTGCTGCATTGGCCCGCATCTTGGCCCATTGAAATGGCCGAGATACCGATGAGTGTCAAAACCAGCGCCAATATTTTGGTTGGGGTTATGGATTCTTTCAGAAATATCCGTGACAGAATGATTACCCAAGCCGGCGCAGTGTAAAGGAGAACAGCCGCCAGGGCCGCCCCGCCCTGCTTAACTGCCATCTGATAGGTAAAATAAAAAAGGGAAACACCGCATACCCCAAATACCAGAATATACGGAATGTCTTTTGGGTAAAGCCTTACTTCGCGCCGGATAATTGCATGACCGCCAAAAAGAATCCAGGCCAGTAGCGCCCGCCAGAAAGCAACCTCCATGGGTGCAACACCTTCCTGAAAGGCCAGCCTGGAAAAAGGGCCGATCATTCCCCACAACACCGCTGCAGAAACAATAAATGCATATCCCTTGAAAACCATTATGGCGCCTTATTACTTTGAGGGCAAATGTAATGACTTCGACACATTTAATCCAGGTTCCGGAAAATATCAAACCCTAACTGCGTCATATTTGGTTGACTCACGGTAAAAAGCATGGCATTTAAACAAGATATGTCAATAAAATGATATTTTTCAGTGAAAGGCGACCCATGAAAAGACCTCAACAAATCACGTCCGTTCCAGGCCCCAAGGCCTTAAGCTGGATTTCAAGAGATTCGAAGATGTTATCTCCATCCCTTCCCAGAGAATATCCATTAGTTGCGGTAAAAGGCAGAGGACAATGGATCGAGGATGTTGACGGAAATGAATATCTGGATTTTACTTCGGGAATTGCTGTCTGTAACACCGGCCACTGCCACCCGGAAGTGGTTGCCGCTGCTCAGGCTCAAATCGCCGATCTCATTCATATATGCGGTTCGGATTTTTATCACCTGCCCATGATTGAGCTTGCAGAATGCCTTGCAGCCATCACACCTGGCAGTTTTGAAAAGCGGGTGCTTCTGGCCAATTCTGGAGCGGAAGCGGTCGAAGCAGGATTCAAACTGGCCAGGTGGCACAGCGGGCGAGACAAAGCCATCGCCTTTCTGGGAGCATTTCATGGACGAACCATGGGCGCCTTGTCGCTTAGCGCCTCAAAGGCTGTTCAGCGCAAAGGTTTCAGCTCGTTTGTTCCGGGAATTACCCATGTTCCCTATGCCAATTGCTACCATTGCGCATTCCGCATGACGTATCCGACCTGCGATTTTGAATGCGTCCGGTTTATTGAAGATCACATCTTCAGAACATTCATTCCACCGGAAGAAGTGGCGGTTATCGTTATCGAACCGATACAGGGCGAAGGGGGTTATATAGTGCCGCCCACGGGTTACCATAGCCGCCTGAAAGTCATAGCCGAAAAATACGGCATTCTCTACATGATGGATGAAATTCAGGCAGGCATGGGCAGAACCGGCAAATTTTTCGCCATCGAACATTTCGGCGTTGTTCCGGATATCATGACGCTGGCCAAGGGCATTGCTTCGGGAATGCCCCTAAGCGCTCTGGTCACCCGTGCCGATGTGATGGACTGGACACGGGGCGCCCACGGTTCCACTTTCGGCGGTAATCCGGTTTCCTGTGCGGCCGCTCTGGCTTCGATCCGCGTGATCCAATCCGGCCTGATTCAGAATGCAGCGGTTCAGGGAGACAAACTCCGCGCAGGCCTGAACAACCTTCAGCAGAATTATGAGTGCCTGGGAGATATTCGCGGACTGGGGCTGATGCAAGCAGCGGAACTGGTTAAGGACCGCAATACCAAAATTCCGGACAAGTCGCTGAGGGACAAACTGCTTCAGGGATGCTTTAAAAAGGGGCTGCTTCTACTCAGTTGCGGCGAAAGCGTGATCCGCTTCTGCCCGCCGCTGATCATCTCTTCAGATGATACGGAAGTAGCTTTGGAGATTTTTGAAGACGTATTGAAAGAGTGCCTTTCAAACCAATAGTCGGCTGCTTTGACAGCATTTCCCACACCCCAACCCTCCCCCGCTGGGAGAGGGAGCATAATGCAACTCTTTTGTACGAAGGATTTTTCATTGAACAAACATGTTTTACTGGCAGATTGGCTCCTTCTGCTGACTGCGTTGATCTGGGGCTGCGCCTTTGTCGCCCAGCGGTCGGGGATGCGCTATATGGGACCGTTTGCTTTTAACGGAATCCGATTTATGCTGGGAGGCTGTGCGCTGATTCCGCTGATCATGTATCGCAACCACCGGTATGGAACGCAATCCGGTGCAGGTCCATCATTTTTTTCATCCGAATTCCTGAAAAAAGGACTTCTGATCGGCACCGTGCTGTTTTGCGGCGCCAGCCTTCAGCAGATCGGAATGGTATTTACCACAGCCGGGAAAGGCGGATTTATTACCGGACTGTATGTCATCCTTGTGCCGATTATCGGACTGTTCCTGGGTCATCGGCTGGGCTGGAGCGGATGGACAGGTTCGATTCTGGCGACCTTCGGAATGTACCTGTTAAGTGTTACGGATCATCTGACCATTGAGTACGGTGATCTTTGGGTCTTGGGCAGCGCCTTTTTCTGGGCTAGTCATGTGTTGATCCTGGGATGGTTGTCCCCGAAAATGGATACCATCAAACTGGCATGCGCCCAGTTTTGGGTATGTGCAGTCCTGAGCCTGACAACAGCAGCCATTACCGAGCCACTGTCTCTTTCAGGCATTTCAGACGGAATCATTCCGATCCTTTACAGCGGCCTTATGTCCGTGGGCATCGCCTACACCCTTCAGGTAGTCGCCCAGAAGGATGCGCCGCCTGCCCATGCATCCATTATCCTGAGCCTTGAAACTGTTTTTGCCGCCATTTCCGGCTGGATACTGCTTGACGAAAGTTTAACCCTTCGTGCAATTATCGGCTGCGTTCTCATGCTGATTGGCATATTACTGGTTCAATTGTGGCCGGTGTCAATTCCGGAAGTACCGTTACCGCGCATGGAACCCCGAACTGCGGCTTGAGGTGAATATTTTGGAGTCTATTGATAAACGTTTTGTTATCGGGATTGATTTGGGGACCACCAATTGCGCCGTGGCATATTCGGACCTTCGGGAAAAGGTTGGCAAAACCAATATCCGGCTATTCAAAATTCCGCAGTTGACAGGGCCGGGGGAATTGTCCCGGCTTCCGGTACTGCCATCCTTTCTGTATCTTCCCGGTGACTACGATCTTTCTTCCGAGGCGATTCAACTGCCATGGGGCGTTTCGCATGACGCAACTGACCATCCTCAGTTCGTAGGCGCTTTTGCCAGGGATCACGGCGCAAAAATTCCTTCACGCCTGGTCTCTTCAGCCAAAAGCTGGCTCTGTCACCCTTATGCCGACAGAAAGGCCCGTATCCTGCCGTGGGGAGCTGGCGGCGATGTTTACAGGATATCCCCCATTCAGGCGACTGCAGCTTACCTGGAACATATTAAAGCTTCCTGGAACAGTTTTCGCGGGGATGACGAAGATCAGTATCTGGAAAATCAGCTCATCGTTCTGACAGTTCCAGCGTCATTTGATGAAGTCGCCAGAGAGTTGACGGTAGAGGCCGCCACAATGGCCGGTCTGAAAACGGTCACTCTGCTGGAAGAGCCGCTGGCGGCTTTTTACAATTGGCTGATTCGCCATGAACACCGCTGGAACCAGTTTGTGTCTCCCGATGAACTCATACTGATCTGTGATGTTGGCGGCGGTACAACGGATTTTACCCTGATTTCCCTGAGGGAAATTGCAGGCAGTCCCCGGTTTGAACGTATTGCCGTGGGCGATCACCTGATACTGGGCGGAGACAATATGGATCTGGCTCTTGCTCGAAGCATCGAAATGCGATTGGGTAAATCAAAGGCGATATTAACCGGAGATCGCTGGAAAACCCTTTGTCACCAATGTCGGCAGGCAAAGGAAGTGTTGCTGAACGGAACTGCCAAATCCCGAAAAATCACGATCATGGGCGAAGGCAGCCAGCTTATCAGCGGAACCATTTCTGCGGACATGAATTATGGAAGTGTTGAACAGACAATTATAGATGGGTTTTTTCCACTTCTGGATGCGGGTGAAAAGCCGCCTGTTCAGTCTTTTCGCAAAGGCATCACCGAGTTCGGGCTGCCATATAACCAGGAACCTGCCATCACCCGTCATCTGGGGTGGTTTCTGGACCAGCATAAGGACGAAGTCTCCCGATTTTCGGGAAAGACATTTCACGCCCCGGACTGCATTCTCTTCAACGGCGGCGCACTGAAGCCGCCGGTTATTCAGGAACGCATTCGGCAGGCCATCCGTCGCTGGTTTCATCAGGATGACACTGCGCTTGCGCGTGTATTGGAAAATCCTGACCCTGATCTGGCGGTAGCCATGGGTGCCGCTTATTACGGACTCGTAAAGATGGGCCGGGGAGTCAGGGTCGGCAGCGGCAGCGCCAGGTCATATTATATAGGCGTTTCAACCGAATCCGCCGCAACGGATGGTGCGAACAGTCGCCAGGCCTTATGTCTGGTCGAGCGGGGACTGGATGAAGGCAGCCAAATTCAGATTGAGAACCAAGATTTTCAGGTGCTGACCAATCAGCCGGTCAGTTTTGACCTGTACAGCTCAAGTTTTCGCTCCGGCGACCGCGCTGGGCATCTTGTGGCCATAGACGATTCCCTTACTCGTCTGCCGCCGATTCAGACCGTCATTCAGTATGGTAAATCAGGCCAGCACAGTAATATTCCGGTTGCAATCGAGGCTAATTATACGGAAATCGGAACTCTGGCTCTGTGGTGTCATTCACGGACCAGCGATCATCGCTGGAAACTTCAGTTTCAAATCCGGGAAACCGATGCCCCTTTTGATATCTGTGATACTGAGACTTTTGAAGCTGCTCAGGTAGAAGCTATTCACGAATGTCTTCGGACGGCTTTTTCACAGCCGTCCAGTGGCCCTTTTCTGGAATCGCTGGTAAAGGATATTTCACGGATTATTGACAGGCCCAGAGAAAAATGGCCGCTGTCGCTTATTCGCAGCATGGCGGATGTCCTTCTTTCCCTCATTCAGACCCGGCAAACAGCGCCGGATTTTGAAAGCCGGTGGCTGAACCTTCTGGGCTTCTGTCTAAGACCTGGGTTTGGCGACGGCTTTGATGAGCACCGCATCAAGACGCTCTGGAAGATTTACAAGCAGGGCCCGGTTTTCAGTCAGCACAGTCAGGTCCGGTTAGACTGGTGGATACTGTGGCGGCGGATATCAGGAGGGTTGAGCGCCGGTCATCAGCGTCAGTTTTTTCAGGATTTGACCCCCATTCTATTTTCCGCAAAGGCAGGCAAACAGCGAATCCTGCCCCAGGAATATGTGGAGATTTTTATGTCAGTAGCCAGCATGGAACGCCTGACGGTTAAAGACAAAATCAGGCTGGGTAGCCAACTGCTAACCGATCTTAAGTCCAAAAAAGCCAAACCTCAGCACTACTGGGCCTTTTCCAGAATAGGCGCCAGAGAGCTGTTATATGGACCGGTTGACCGGGTGATTCCGCCCGCGGAAATCCTTAAATGGATCGAAGTCTTGACTACAGGAAACTGGGCGAATCCCGCGCTGGCAGGGACGGCCCTTCTGCAACTGGCGCGAAAAACAGGCGACCGCGCCCGGGACGTAGATATGGCGGTAATTGAGCGTATCCACAACCGGCTGTCACAACAGGGCTTTTTGGAAGATCAGCTTAGGGTCCTTTTGGAAGTTATGCCCTACAGAAGGCAGGAAGCCGGAACTATTTTCGGCGAAGATATGCCTTCAGGGCTGATTCTGGGAACCCCCTGAAATATTCTCCACTGCGAATAGGATCAGTTTTTCTCTAAAATATATGGCAATTTTTA
>Ga0194038_1000822_pt1 | contig 13472 bp, 10 predicted proteins | sample JunL226m_MetaG_FD_148630 | JGI IMG/M metagenome (GOLD analysis project Ga0194038, IMG submission 148630) | Anoxic zone freshwater microbial communities from boreal shield lake in IISD Experimental Lakes Area, Ontario, Canada - Jun2016-L227-6m | ecosystem: Environmental > Aquatic > Freshwater >...
GCAGCTTAAAGATAAAATGGTTGGTGACATTCTGGTTCTTTGTCCCATATCCTCTTCCATTGACGCGTCGGTATCCATTTTGTTCAAAGGACAGATCGTCGATTGGATACAAAAAGGATATCAGCGGATTGTACTGGATCTGTCAGAAGTGGAATTTATGGACAGCAGTGGTTTGGGTGTGGTGATTTCCTTGACGAAAACCACAAGTCGGAAAGATTCTCTGGTGTTGTGCAACCTGCATAAGGCTGTGAGAAACCTGTTTCGGATAACCCGGTTTGATCTGGTGATTTCAATCTATGATTCTCTTGAAGATGCTTGCCGGAATATGAACCATTGACAATTAAAACAAGACAATACCTGGCATTCACCGTTATCATGGTATTGACCATGGTATTGACTACGGCGGCTTATCGACTGACCGGCCGCAAATGGATTCTTTACCGGAATGGGGAGAGCCTGTTTTTTGCGGAACAGTTTTCCGAGGCCATTCCCCTGTTGAGTCAGGCTATTCAGAGCGGCGTAAAGCGACCCGAAGCCGCGCTATATCTTGCAGATGCCTTTATGGCAACCCGGAAATTTGAAGATGCCATGTCCGTGTATCAGGCGTTGATTTGCCAGGTACCGGACCATGAAGCTGCATTGTGGCGACTATCCGGTTTGTATGAACAATTCGGGCAGTTTCAGGATGCCTTGACTATGGCCGACCGGTTGCTGAAAAAAAATCCCCAGGATACGTCAGTGATGCTTCGCATGGCCAGGCTGTATCAAAATATCCAGTCTTATGCTCAGGCTGAAAATCTGTATCGGACACTTGTTAGCCGGGTACCCAATTTTGTTCATCTTCAAATGGAGCTGGCTGAAACTTTAACCTTGCAGAAAAAATATACCGAAGCGGCTTTACTCTATCAGGATATTCTGACAAATCATCCCCAAGATCGCAGCGCCCGTATCCAACTGGCCCGGATGCTTTTCTGGAGCGGCAGGCCTGATGATGCAATTTCCGAATACAGCATGGCATTGGGAGAAAACTTATGAATCGAAAAGGGTATTGGATCGGTTTTATCCTGTTTATACTAATGGCCTCCATTCTCTGCGCCCAGGACAAACCGTCTCCGCCGCTTCTGAATGTTATGGACCCGGATTATCTCAATCGGCCTTATGATTCAGAAAAAGCGACTATACCGGATTGGCAGGCCAGGTGGGAACTTGCCCGGATTTTAAGTTATGTTAAAAAATATCAGGAATCAATCGTAGAATACGAGCGAGTGCTGTCTGAGCGACCTGATCTTTCGGAAGCCAGACTTGAAATGGCCAATGTCTTAAATTGGATGGGCTCTCATGAGAAAGCAATCCGAATTTATGAAGAATTTCCTTCTGATAAACTGGATGATCGCACCCGGATTGCAATGGCGGATATTTATCTGGAAAAAAAACAATACGACAAGGCAATTGCGTTGTATCAAAACTATCTGGATACCCATCCCCAGGATCATCAGATACGGGCAAAACTTGCAGATGCCTTGAGCTGGACCGGAAAGTACGCCGAGGCAATCGCTATCTACAAAAAAATCCTGACCCAGGTCCCCAATGACATTCAGATACGTCGCAAGTATGCATTTGTGCTGATCTGGAACAATCAGCATGACTCTGCAATCACTGAATTGCGTAAAACTCTGGATCCATGATTGCCCTAATTAGACTATCCAACCTGGATTTTTGAATGCAGATTACCTTTCGGATATCAATCATGAACCGATATATTCGCCTGCCAAAATATCTCTTGGTCTCTTTTCTTGTCGGAATGAGTCTAATCTTGATTACCGGCGGTGGTTATGGGCAGGAGAACCTTTTTTCTGTTGATGGTGTAATTTCAGACACTGATGCACGCCTGGCGCTTGCGCGACTGCTTTCCTATAACCCAAAAACACTTGATACGGCTGGGGTTGAATATCTTAGAGTCATTGGCGAAGCGCCAGACAGGTACGACATCCGTATCGAACTTGCCGATGTATGGATTCGCCAGGAACAATACGATAAAGCCGCTGCTGAACTCAGTCAGGTTCTGACTATGTCTCCGGCACATACCGGGGCTATGGTCAAACTGGCGCAGATTGAGGCTGCACAAGGCCATGCCAGGGCTTGCCGGAGACTGTTTGAAAAAGCCTTGACCATTAGTCCCACCACAGATAGTCCCACCACATATCCAATTTTGTTGTCATATACCGAAGCCATGAATCTGTGGGGCGATTTCTACCGGATTGAAACTATTTATCGCAATCATCTGAATCAGTATCCAAATGATGACGATATCCGCCTAAAACTTGCCAATCTCCTGGTTAGCGCCCAGCAGTATGAGTCTGCAGAAGGACTTTACGCAAGCCTTCGCTATCGCGGATATTCAGAACCAGACATTGTTCTGGCTTTGGCCAAACTACATGTTGAAAAAAAAGATTTTGTCGTGGCACTGGCTGAAATCGAAAAATTGCTAAAACCGATATCTGCAATCCAAGCTGCCCCGATCAAGGTTTCGAATACGGCAGAATGCCGTATCAGTATGCTCCCGATGACACTGGTACCTGCAGCAGCTCCGGTTGAGGTTTTGAACACGGCAGGAGTTCATGTTTCCAGAGCACTTGCGCTGAAGGCCGATATTTTCTACCGGCAACGTCGATATGCTGACGCCATTCCGGTCTTTAAAGCTTTGACTCGACTACCGGATTTTGCCGCGGCAGGCTGGACCGGACTGGGCAGATGCCACCGTCAACTGGCTGAATCGGATTCCGCCCATCAGGCGCTGGCTCGCGATGCCTTCGCTCAAGCCCTGGCGCTGGCACCGGATTCGGCGCAGGTAAAGTACGAACAGTTCGAAAATGTTCTAAACGATTCTTATGTCGATGCGCTGATGACGATTGCAACAGCTTCCCCAATGAAGGGAGTTGTATGGGCCGGGTTATACACGGAAAACGGACATCCGGAGATTGCCATCCGTTTATATCGGAAAATATTGAGTGTAGATACGGAGTGTTTTCCAGCCCGACTGGGTCTGGCGGAAAACCTGGCTTTTTCCGGCCAGTATTCGGAATCACTGAATCTGTTCGAATCGCTTTCAAACGATTTTCCCGGTAATTCAAAGATAATGGTTTCATGGGCGCGGGTTCAGTCCTGGAATAAAAACTACGACGCAGCCATTGAAACTTACGATAACATTCGCGCCGCCAGTATATCTCTTGGTTTCAATGATCCACTGCCAGTTCGGGAAAGCGCCAGGGTGGCAGTCTGGGCAAAACGAATGGATTCGGCCATGCAGCGGTATCGCTCCCTGCTCATTCCCAGGCTGGATGTTTGTCTTGCCGGCGCGCTTAAATCTCTGACAGTAAGGGACCCGGCCCTGGAGCCATTATGGAGACATGTTCAGGATCAGGCGGATAATGGATCGGTCTATACCGGCTATGAATATGTCATCGATCAGATTTCAGAGTTTCGATCAACCGCAGATGTTGCGGCGCTTGAGGCGCTAAGAATCGAATTGCTGCCAGTCTATCGCATTCAGAAATGGGCTGTTCTTGAGAGCACGGCCAAATGGCTGGCCTGGAACAAGCGATTTGTTCCGGCCATGGAAGCATACAAATCCCTTCTATCTTTTGAACCTGGAAACCAGGAAGCCTTGTTTGACGATGCACAGGTCAAATGCGCCATTGGGCTTTGCGACAAAGAGGCTGAGCTGTATCAGACTCTGATGACCCATGATCCGACCAATGTCATGGCAAGGCGGGCGCTTGAACGGCAGCAGATTCGCCAAAATCCCATAGCAGGTATTAAGGCAAGGCTATGGGATGAAGCAGGCTACGGGGTTCTGTCGCAGATATCCCGCCGGCAAATGGATGCTTTTGCCGATTTACCGATACGGGGTCGGTATCATCTGAGGGCTGAATTGAATCACTGGCTGGAATCTCCGAAATCGGATGCGCCGTCCCAGAACGCTTATGGTCATACGCTGGAAGCCGGAGGCGTGATCAACTCATGGCTGGAAGGCCAATTGCGCTGGACCCATAAAACCTACACGGAAAATGATTTGGGTCAGACTGACACAGGGCTGGCTTCAATCAGCCTGAATTTCAGGAACCTGGCCAAAGTCAGGCTGAGTTTTGAGCGAACAGATGAAATAGCTAACGAATTTGCACTTAATCAGGCAACCCAGGCGGATCACTGGAAAATAGATGTCGCCTCTAACCTGACCCGAAAGCTGGAGGCAGGGGCAAAAGCTGAATATCTGAATTATTCGGATGATAATACTGGGCAAATGGTTTCCGCCTTTGCCGGATATGCATTTACCGATCATCCCCGAATATTTAAAACCATTCTGACCCAAACTTATCGCAATACTGCAAACAACAATATTTTTAGCTATGATAATGGCGTTCTGTTAAATATCATTCATCCATACTGGGCGCCCAAAGATATTTGGGAAAGCGCCGTTACTTTGGAATGGTATCACGACTTGTCTTATGAACTCTTCTGCGGTGCGCCGCTGCATTACTACGATATTCGGACTTCTTGTGGAACCGATAGTCAGAATAACAATATGGCAAGGCTGGAGGCGGACTGGCATAACGAGTTCAGCGACCATTGGGCATTTGCCCTCAAGGCCATGATTCATTGGTCCAGAGAGTGGAATGCTAACGGGTTTTGGGGAGAATTGCAGTATCAGTTTTAGCAAAGAAGAAATTATGAATATTAAATTATTGCGAATTCATGGGGCGGGATGGATTGGGGTTCTGAGCGTTGCAACCATGCTCATGATTTTTACATATCTCATTGGTAGAACCGCGCTGTTTTTCATTGCGCCTTATGCCTGGTATGAAAAAATTGTAGCGGCCCTGTTGCTGCTTGCCGAATTTTTTATTCTGATTCACGGATTCGGTTATTTTCTGAACATTCTCCATGTGTCCACGCACTCGGCAACGGAAAAAGATGTGCAAGGACGCGAGCTGCCCATGCCCCAAACTTATCCGCCAGTAGCCATAATCGTTTCTTCATACAAAGAGCCCATAACTGTGGTTCGAGATACCCTGACCTGTTTTTACAACCTCACTTATCCCAACAAACACCTCTATTTTCTGGATGACACGCGATACGATATCGCTTGGGACACTCCGGAAAATATGGCTGATTATCGAAGCCATATTGATCAATTGTGCCAGGATATCGGCATTCATCTCTTTCGCAGAAAATGGCGTGGGGCCAAAGCTGGAATGATCAATGATTTTCTGGACTTTATCAATGGTAAAGTCAGCGATGAATTTCAGTTTTATCCATTTGGATCCAGGAAAAAAACTGAAAAAGAAAAATATATCATTGTTTTTGACGCGGATATGAATCCATTTCCGGATTTTGTGGAACCTTTGGTCGCCATCATGGAAAACCAGCCCAGGCTGGCATTCATTCAGACACCACAGTACTATTCCAATTTTGAATTCAATCGGGTGGCCCGTGCATCCGGGCTGCAACAGGCCATATTTTATGAGTATATCTGTGAGGGGAAGAGTCTTCAGGATGCCATGTTCTGCTGTGGCACTAATGTGATGTTCCGCCGGGAAGCCCTGGATGCGGTCGGCGGGTTTGATGAATCTTCCGTGACCGAAGATTTTGCCACTTCCCTGAAATTCCATAAGGCCGGCTGGTCTTCCCGGTATCTCAACCGGGTCTGCGCTTTTGGCATGGGGCCAGAGGATCTGGGGGGATATTTCAAGCAGCAGTTTCGCTGGGCGCTGGGAACAGTTGGGCTGTTTCGCACAATTATCGGGGACTTTATTCAAAATCCTTCCGCATTGCCGGCAATGAAATGGTGGGAGTATTTTCTGTCCGGAAGCCATTATTTTGTTGGGTGGGTTTTTATGATCATGGTCTATTGTCCGATTCTCTATTTGTTTGGTGATGTTCCCAGCTATTTTGCCAGGCCGGAGATTTATTTTCTGCTCTTTGTTCCCTATATGGTACTGTCTTTATCCATGTTTGTCAGTACCATGTACCAACGCCGTTATAGCTTGATGGAACTGGGACAGGGAATTCTTTTGAACGCCATCTGCTTTCCGGTATTCATGAAAGCCTCTCTTCTGGGAATTCTGGGGGTCAAAGGCACGTTTGGTATCACGCCCAAGGGGCAGAGCCGCGCGCTGCCCCTTGGAGGCATCTGGCCTCAGTTGGCAAGCGCACTCCTTTGTTTCAGTGCGGTTGTGTGGGGTGCTAACCGGCTCTATTTTGAACGGGAGCCGGTTAGCGCCATTGTCATGAATATGCTCTGGTGCGCCTACCATTGTATCATCCTGTCCCTGACGCTGTATTTCAACCATCCCCAGGAGAACTCATGAAATGGTCAGCGGCTGTTCTGTGCAGCATGATTCTGATTGGTTGCAGTTCCCCAACTTTTTCCCAGCAGCCATTTTTTTGGGGAATAGCCCTGGATGGCTACCCAATTGAGGCGGACCGTCTGAAATCGCTCATGGCCGATACCGGTATTGCGCCCCGGATTGTGACATTTTTTCTGCAATGGCCAAAATCTACTGAGACCATGCAATTTCCCGAACAGACACTGACCGCAGTCTGGTCCGTGGGGGCCATTCCATGTCTGACTTGGGAACCCATGATCATCGAAGATGGAAAAGAAACCATCATTTCCCACACCACAATCGCTGGAGGTGAATATGATGCCTTTTTGAAAGATTTTGCCAGGGCCGCCAAAGCCTGGGGCAGACCGCTAATCATCCGCTTTGCCCATGAAATGAATTCACGAAGATACCATTGGGGGACCACAGAAGCGGATTATGGCCCGGACAGTCCGAAAATCTATCAAAATATGTTCCGGCATCTTGTGTCGATATTCCGGCAGGAAGGTGCTGATAATGTTTTGTGGGCTTTCTGCCCCAACGCGGAATCGGTTCCCAGCACTTCCACAGATCCGCAGGCCGGCTGGAACCAGGCTACTGCCTATTACCCTGGCGATGCATTCGTGGATATTCTTGGCATGGATGGCTACAACTGGGGGGCCACTCAAACGCTGAAAGCCAACGGTTGGCAGAGCAACTGGCGATCTTTTGAATCCATATTCAGTAAACTGCATCAGGAATTGCGGACAATTTCATCAACAAAACCAGTAATTGTGTTTGAAACAGCCTCAACCGATCAGGGCGGAAACAAGGGACAATGGATTCAGGAGGCGTTTAAGGCTATAGACGAATGGAAACTGAATGGCGTAGTCTGGTTTGAAGTCAACAAAGAGCTGGACTGGCGTCTTGGATCCGGCATGTCTCCAGAACATATTGCATGGCTGAGTTCCAGGCTATCGCCTGCCCAGACGTGGGCGACCGGCCTGCTTTCAGACCGCAGAGGTACGACATAAATTCAAAAACACAACAATCAAGTAAAGACCATGAAAATATGAGATTCTTAAAGCTGCGCGCATTGCAGATATTCGTCTTTGCATTTGCTTGCATAACGTCAATTCTAATTTTTGCAGGCGACTTTTCCCTCGTTTGGGCAGCCGGTAAACCCCCAATTCCTCGTTCAGGTGTCTATCTGGGGGGCATACTGCTGGCAGATCAGACGCCAATATATGAGTTCAACAGAAATTCCGGTTTTCGCCATGCATTATTTATGGAATTTTTGAAATTTCCTGATGTGTTGGATGCCCTGGGAAGCGACCATACAAAGATCATCGACTTCATTGATATGTGCAAGGCCGGTGGCGCCATGCCTGTCTTGGCTCTGGAAACTTCCGCCGGGCTGAATTCCTATACCTTAGAGCAAATCAGCCAATTCGCCGTATGGCTCAAAGGGTTTGATGTTCCAATATTCCTGCGCTGGAACCACGAAATGAACGGCAGTTGGTATTCATGGGGGCAGCAACCAACACTTTACATCCAGAGATACAAGGAATTTGCAGAGATTATCCATGCGGAAGCCAAAAATGTTGTCATGGTGTGGACCCCGAACCAGGGTTGGGGATATCCATGGGCTGGCGGACAGTACGCCATCCAATCCAACTCGCCGGACTTTGTACTCCTTGATACAAACAAAGATGGTAAACTCACCGAAGAAGATGATCCTTACGGCCCTTACTACCCCGGTGATAATTCAGTGGACTGGGTCGGTTTCAGCTTTTACCATTGGGGTAATACGAAGAACGGATACAATGAAATTCCCTTTGCCGGGAAATGGGGATTGATCAATGGCATCAACAATCCCATCCCTAATTTTCATGATATATTCGCCAAAGGCCATAACAAACCCATGATGATAGCCGAGACTTCCGCCCTCTACGATCCGAACAATGTAAATGGAGGAGGCGCTTCAGAAGCCGAGATCAAGAAGGCGTGGATCAAGCAGGTCTATAATCTATACGACCCTGGCGGCACCTCACTCACGGTTGATCTCCCAATGATCAAGGCTATATGCTGGTTCAGCCAACTGAAATACGAGCAGGAAGTCAATGGTCCAGTGGACTGGAGGCTCAATTCCAACCAGGAAGTGAGTGCTTATTACGCTGCAATCACAGCAGATCACTTATTTCACAAGGCTATCTTCAGGGCCGACTTCCTTTCCATTATTTCAGCCCCGACGACGATCCAACAAGGTCTGCAATATGTCGTCAAGATACAATATTCCGCTACAAAGAAGAGAGACATCATGGTGAATCTGCTGGATTCCACAAGCTATGGATGGCATGGTGGCGGGCAAGCCACGGTCGCGGCAGGACGTGGCGTGGTCTCAATTAATATTGCGGTCTTGCCCAACACGCCAGCAGGTACGGAGTATTTTTGGGATGCACTTATCGTCCCTGAAGGAGGAGATTGGAAGACTGCGCTGGACAGGGAACAAATGAGCGTTTCACTTTTTTCGGCTGCGAGCAAAAAAGTCAAAACAAAGTTTCAACAATTCAAAAAGTAAGGAAATCAGATGCGGAAACAGGTCGTGTGTGCATGTCTTATGGCTATGGTTTGCGTTGCTCCCTCTATGGTAAGAGCCAACGACATCGGGGTGTTTTGCTGGCAAATGCAGGCTGCTCCAAAGGATATCGTCTGTTTTGATATCGAGTCCAGGGATTCCATGCTAAGTTTAACGGGTTTTACCTTGGCACCAGGTACATCTAAAAATGGGGCTTACGGCAGTGCTGCGTACGATAACATCGCCAATGATATAGCTATGGCCTGGACCAGCGGGTGTGTTAATTATACCGCCAGGATCAATTTGACAACTCTCTCTGGTAACTGGCAAAATGGCTTGGGCGACAAGGGCGCGCTTGCTCCTATTCCTTTCCCAGGGTCATAGATACCTGAATCATCGCCAGCGCGAAACTTTTAGCAACAATAAATCGCCATAAGGTTTTGGGACAGGTGTTTGAATCACATAATCTAATGGCTAACAAGGGATAAAATGAAAAAGAAGCTGGCTGTAGCAATCATCACCATGTCGCTGTTTTGTGCAGTCCCATGCATAACCCAGGCAGATAGTATCGGGGTCTTTTGCTGGACGTTGACACCTTATGACAATATCTTGTGTTTTAATGTAGATATCAGGGGTTTTGCTATAAAACTGACTGGAACTGACAAGATGCCTGATACATCCATAGACGGAGCATACGGCGCTGCGGTCTTTGATGATGCAGGGGTTATAGTGATGGATTGGACCAGTGGTGGAATCAATTATACCGGACGTATAGACCCGAATACGCTCAGTGATGGTTACTGGTTGGATAGTAATGGATACCAAGGCGGTATCTTTTTTCTCGAATCAGTATCTCAGGCTCCAGCCAGTTCGACCAAAGATGACAAAGTGGAAAAGTGGCGCCACTGTAACTGATTTCCCCCTTTAGAAAAGGGGGATTTTCCTACTCTCCTACACTGGCCAGATATCTCCCAAGGGCTTTAACGCATTCGGCGTCCCATTTTGTTCCTGCATGACGTTGAAGTATTTCCAGAGCGGCATTGGGTGTCATGGCCTTCTGATAGGGACGTTCCGTGGTCATGGCGTCAAAAGAATCCGCCACGGCGATGATTTTGGCGCCCAAGGGGATATTGGCGTCTTTCAATCGACTTGGATAACCTTTTCCGTCCGGACGCTCGTGATGGGATTGAACATATTCCAGGGCTGGTCCCAGGAAGTCCAGCTCCTTTAATATCTCCGCGCCGACAGTCGGATGTTTGACAATCCTGTTCACCATTTCAGGTGGGTTCTTTGCTTCATGTGGTTGAAACAAATGATCAGGAAAACCAATTTTTCCGATATCATGCAACAAACCGCCCAGACGGATATATTCGATAGCGCTGTCTTCAAGCCCCATTTCCATTGCGATCTGCTCGGACAGATTGGCGACCCGTTCCGTGTGACCTTTTGTGTAGGTATCTCTGGCAGCCAGGGCGTTGGCCATGGTGGATACGGTTTTGATCGTATTACCACGAATTTTTTCGTTCAGCGATTTCAGCTCTGAAATGAGCATCTCCAGATGGTATTCCCTGGCTTCCACTTTGACCATCATCAGTCCCATGGCTTCTGCAATCATTCGAACAGGCTCCGATGTATCAGGGCCGGTCAGGGACATGATGTCGTTGGAATATTTTCCGGCGGACACATCCTGAATAATTTCCAGAAGCGTTTTCAGTTCTTCCATTTCATACCTCTCTGTTGATGCTTTCAGCAAGCCGAATTGCAGGACACTCTCAGGTCCTCAACTAACACTTTCTGACTGCTTGTGTCAAACCACGTTTAGTAAATTCACCCCAATCTTATATTTTTTTTGATATTACGGCGATTGTGTAATACAACACCGCGAGTCTTAAAAGCCGTTGACCGTTGACCGTCAACGCTGAATGGTCAACGGCTGTATTATGCTTTGCGAATCTCAAAGATTCACAAGCACCATTCTTTTTTTGCCGTTTTATCGCCATTTCTGTATAATGATCTCACCAGCATGTTGACTCCAAGACGAGGTAAAAGACATGATATCCTATATTGGCGCAGTGGATCAGGGAACGACCAGTACGCGTTTCAGTATTTTCGACAAGACAGGCAGGATTGTAGCCTGGGACCAGAAAGAACACCAACAGATATTTCCCAAGCCAGGCTGGGTCGAGCATGATCCTGAAGAAATCTGGCGGAACACGCAGGATGTTATTAAAGGCGCACTGGCAAAAGGCGGGATCGGTGGAGAAAATATCATCGCCATCGGCATTACCAATCAGCGAGAAACCACAGTGGTCTGGGATAAACGAACGGGAAAGCCGTTTTGCAATGCTATCGTCTGGCAGTGTACCCGTACCCATGAGATATGCCAGAAACTGATTGCAGACGGGGGAACGGACCGATTCCGGGAGATAACCGGTCTTCCCGTCGCCACTTATTTTTCCGGGCCTAAAATATCATGGCTTCTGGATCATATTCCAGAAGCCCGAAAAGCGGCTCTTGAAGGAAACGCGCTTTTTGGAACCATGGATTCCTGGATCATCTGGCAACTGACAGGCGGCCCGGATGGGGGGGCTCATGTTACCGATGTCACCAATGCCAGCCGCACCCTTCTGATGGATCTGAAAAAACTGAGCTGGGACCACCGAATGCTGGCTGTGCTGAATATACCGTATCAGATGCTACCCAAAATCGTTCCCTCAAGCGATGAAAATTACTGGGGACTTACCGATCCTTCAGGGCCTTTGTCTGCGGCTATTCCAGTCTGTGCGGCCCTCGGAGATCAACAGGCAGCCCTGGTGGGCCAGACCTGCTTTTCACCCGGAGAAGCTAAAAGCACATTCGGCACCGGCGCGTTTCTGCTGATGAATACCGGAGAATTTCCCATCGTGTCCAGGCACGGACTTATTACCACGGTAGCCTATCAGTTGGGTTCTGAAAAGCCCTGCTACTGTCTGGAAGGCTCAATTTCCATTTCCGGAGCCTTGGTGCAGTGGATGCGTGACAATCTGGGACTGATTTCCACATCGGCTGAAATCGAAGATATGGCAAGAACAGTTGATGATTGCGGAGGTGTCTATTTCGTGCCGGCGTTTTCCGGACTCTTTGCGCCGTACTGGCGCTCTGATGCCCGCGGAATCATTGCCGGCCTTACTCATCATGCGAATAAGGGACATCTGGCCAGAGCCGTGTTGGAGGCGACCGCCTATCAGATCAGGGATATCGTTGAGGCCATGGAAAAGGATTCCGGGGTGAAGCTTACGCAGCTAAAAGTGGATGGCGGAATGACTGCCAATGCGCTTTTGATGCAGATTCAGGCGGATATCCTGAATGTTCCTGTGATTCGGCCTTTAGTGACAGAAACCACTGTTCTGGGGGCTGCTTACGCCGCAGGACTTGCGGCCGGATTCTGGGCCGGAAAGGAAGAACTTTGTCAGTACTGGAGCGTTGATCGGATATGGAATTCAAAAATGGCGGAAAGCGAGCGGCAATCCGGGTATCTGCAATGGAAGAAAGCGGTTAGCCGGACCTTGGATTGGTTGGCTTAGGAAGATATAACAAAGGAGAAATGCCATGGAAAATGGAATCACAAGAAGGGACGTGTTAAAGCTCTCGGGGTTGACTCTGGGAGGAATGGCGATCGGCGCCACCACCGGCACCAATGCAGTCGCTGGCGATTGCGCGCAGCAAGAGCTTGATCCAATGAAAAATAACGATTTTATTGAAAAATTGCCTACATTCTGCCCCGGAACAGAGACGCTGGGTCTCAACGAAATGCGGATCACATTTGTCGGGACTTCTTTCCTCCCGCGGTTGGCGCAGGAATGCAACAGCATTTTTGTCGAAGTCGGTGGCGGAGCAAACGGCGAGAGCCTGGATCAATTCGTATTTGACTGCGGCTCCGGCGTTATGGCCAAGTACAATGCCCTGGGCATCCCCATGAGGAACATGAACAAAATATTTCTGACGCATCTCCATGGGGATCATACGAGCGACCTGACGCATATTTACTGTTTCGGCCCCGCTCAGGACCGCAAATCCCCTCTATTTATTTGGGGACCCGGCCCTTCCTACTTGATAGATCCAATAGACTCACGTGTTTATGACGATGACGGGCTTAACATGTTCTGTCAGAAATTCAGGGATATGCAGCGATGGCATACCGAGAGTTTCAGTTTCCTCCCAACCCGTTATAACGACTCTAACGGTTATGATCCACTTACGCCAACATATTGGAATCTTCCTGTAAAACCCTATCCCGTTGCACCCACCATCGGACCCAACGATCCCACCAGCAAGGATGGCTATGGACTCGACGGTTATTCTATCGTACCGATCGAGCTGGACTGGAGAAAAGGAGGGTCTGATAATATCGCCTACAAAAATGATGCCACCGGGGTAAAAATCACCTATTTCCCAATGATACATGCACGAAAGGGCTCCATAGGCTACAAGCTGGAATGGAAGGGATTGTCGATGATTTTCACAGGAGATACGAGACCAAGCTATGAATTGAT
>Ga0194038_1000826_pt1 | contig 13462 bp, 13 predicted proteins | sample JunL226m_MetaG_FD_148630 | JGI IMG/M metagenome (GOLD analysis project Ga0194038, IMG submission 148630) | Anoxic zone freshwater microbial communities from boreal shield lake in IISD Experimental Lakes Area, Ontario, Canada - Jun2016-L227-6m | ecosystem: Environmental > Aquatic > Freshwater >...
CTCTATGAGACCCCTTTTTTATTGCCTGCCATCACCAAACTGATTGGACTCTTAGAAGTTAAATCCGAAAGCCACTTTAAATTGCTCTGCAATCTGAGCTTTGCTTAATTGGTGATTTTGTGGTCCTTGGTGGGTAATCTTGATTGAGCCCATCAAACTTGCTAGGCGACCAGTGGTATCCCAGTCCATCCCATTTTCTAGCCCAAAGAGTAATCCACCACGAAATGCGTCGCCGCATCCGGTTGGGTCTACCACTTTGGCCGCGGGAACGGGTGGAATAGAGATGCATTTGCCATCAAAGTAAATGTCAGCACCTTCGGCGCCTTTAGTGACGATCAAAGCCTTCACACGTTCAGCGACTTTGGAAAGACTCAAACCCGTTCTTTGGGCAAGCATTTCGCCTTCATAGTCATTGACAGCCAGATAACTTGCAATATCGACCAACTCAAGCAGCTCTGGCCCATTAAACATCGGCAAGCCTTGGCCTGGATCAAAGATAAAAGGGATATTGGCTTCTGCCAATTGGTGGCAGTGCTCCCACATACCTTGACGGCCATCGGGTGCGACGATTCCGAGTTTTGCTGTGCCCTTAGAGTTTTTACTGCGTTCAGCAATCACTGCAGAAACTAAGTTAAGGTGCGATTGATCCATTGCTCCTGGATGAAAAGCGGTGATTTGATTATTGGCTTGATCGGTAGTGATCATCGCCTGAGCTGTAAAGGCCTGGTCAATTTGACGAATGTGGCTGGCATCAATTTTGAGGTTCTCAAGGCGTTTCATGTAGGAAGTTGCATCGCCACCGACTGTTGCCATGATGATCGGGTCACCACCCAAAAGGCTAAGGTTGTAGGCTATATTGCCGGCGCAACCTCCAAACTCTCGGCGCATCGTAGGCACTAAGAAGGCCACATTAAGGATATGAATCTGCTCCGGCAGAATTTGATCGGCAAATTTGCCCTCAAAGTTCATGATGGTGTCATAAGCGATAGAGCCGCAGATCAAGCTAGCCATAAATTACTTTCAGTAGAGGATGAATATAAATAAGGGTTAAGAATAAAGAAAAAGTGAAATTAGGTAAGTCATTGGCGAAATTTAGGGGTAAACAACCCTCAGCCGATAACCAGCAGCATTTTGTGGCACCTGAATTGGTAATTCGCTTTGAATTTGTTCGCCGGAAGGGACCCCCGTCCGTAAAAAATCAGAATGAGACTCTTGCCAAGTCATCGGTAACCATTCTCTTGGTGTGAATTGGATTGATTTGATCTCAGATTCTTCTGCATCAGTGAGAGAAATTTCCAAATTCGGAGCTAAAACAGCGATCGCAAGACGATTTTGTATTTCAACTTGCAGTATTGATTGATTTGAAACGCTTTTAAGGCCCTCTCGCGCGTTTTCAGGCGATAGTGTGGCTGAAGTTATTTTCCATGCAGCAAAATCGCTTACGGGGCGATTTATGCATCCTAGTGCGTCACATAATTTTTCGTCAACAGCTTGTAAAACAGAAAATGCAGCTACTGAAAAAGAATTTGAGCTGCCATCAACACGGGACGCGAATTTTGGAAGTAAAAAATTTCTGGAAAGATGCTCGCCAAAAGCGATCAGCACAATAAAAAAACAAACTACAAGAGTTATCTGAATCCCTTTTTTTTGCGCAGGTGCAGCAAAATGCATTTTTTTAGTGCTCGGTTTGTCTTTAGCAAGAGTCCCATGCAAGCAAACCCAGCCATCATTTTCTTTCCAAACCGAGAGTTTGAGCCATTGACTATAGGTGGCAATCACTTCATCTGCTTGACGAGCGAGCACTCCAGATAAAACGATTTGTCCTCCTGGACGTACTTTATTGACTAATGCGGGAGCAAGGACCTGTAATGGGTTTGCCAAAATATTAGCCATCACGATGTCGTACTTGGTTTCTGCTGCAAGTTCTTTGGCGTCTTCGTTTGGCAAAACAAACTGAATGAGGGTGTTATTAATTTCGGCATTACTGCGCGCTGCCACCATCGCCTGTGGATCAATATCGGTACCGACAACCGGATTGCAACCCAGTTTTGCAGCAGCAATGGCCAAAATACCGGAACCGCAACCGTAATCCAATAGACTTTGTTGTGCAAGATTCTGATGCTCTTCGAGCCAAAGCAAGCATAAATGGGTAGTGGGGTGACTACCGGTTCCAAAGGCAAGTCCTGGATCAACTGCTAAGCAAATAGCATTTGGATCACTAGGAGCATCATGCCAAGAGGGCACTACCCAAATACGTTTACCAACTTGAATGGGTGCAAATTGGCTTTGGGTAAGTCTTACCCAATCTTGTTCTTCAACGATTTTTTCTTCTGGTGGTGATAGCTTAAAGCCAGCCTCTTTCAGAGAGGCAAGTAATTTTGGAATGAATTGCGCACTAGCTGAGCTATCAATCTCTGGATTGAAGAGAGCGGTGACTGAAGACCTATCCCACGCTTGAACTTCTGGAGAGAGACCAGGCTCTCCATAAAGCGGGTTCTCATCATATCCACCAGCTGAATCATCCTCTACCGTTACAGACAGAGCACCCAATTCAAGCAGGGCATCACCAAGAGGTTCAGCAGTTTCAGCAACTACCGTGAAAACAAGTTCACGGTAAGGCATGGGGCATTTGCATTCGTTAGGATTTTCCGCGACTTGCAGCTTGCTCTTCTAGGCGATGTTCCAGGTAATGAATGCTGGTGCCACCCTCCATAAAGTTAGGATCCAGCATTAATTCACGGTGTAGAGGCACGTTGGTAGTAATGCCATCAATCACCATTTCAGAAAGTGCTATTTGCATGCGGCGGATTGCTTGTTCACGAGTATTGCCGTAAGAAATCAACTTGCCAATCATCGAGTCGTAGTTTGAAGGAACAACATAACCGCTATAGGCATGAGAATCAACACGAATTCCAGGGCCACCTGGCATATGGAAAGAGCCAATTTTGCCCGGGCTGGGCGTGAACTTAAACGGATCTTCTGCATTGAGACGGCATTCAATGGCATGACCACGAATCACAATATCTTTTTGGCGATAGCCTAATTTGAGACCAGCAGCAATCCGAATTTGTTCTTGGACAATATCGACACCGGTAATCATTTCAGTTACTGGGTGCTCAACCTGTACGCGAGTATTCATTTCGATAAAGAAGAATTCACCGTTTTCATAGAGAAATTCAAAGGTTCCTGCGCCACGGTAGCCCATTTTTCGACAGGCTTCAGCACAGCGTTCACCAATTTTGGTAATCAGGCGACGATCAATTCCCGGTGCTGGAGCTTCTTCAATCACTTTTTGGTGGCGACGCTGCATGGAGCAATCACGCTCACCTAACCAAATCGCATTGCCATGGGTATCGGCCAAGATTTGTATTTCTACGTGGCGAGGCTTCTCTAAAAACTTCTCCATATAGACTTCTGGGTTACCAAAAGCACGACCCGCTTCTTCGCGAGTCATATTTACAGCATTGATGAGAGCAGCTTCAGTATGAACAACCCGCATACCGCGACCACCACCACCGCCAGCAGCTTTAATAATGACTGGGTAACCTACTTTTTTTGCGGCAGCAATCGTTTCTTTTGGGTTATCGGATAGGGCGCCCTCAGATCCAGGAACACACGGAACACCTGCTTTGATCATCGCGCGTTTAGCAGAGACCTTATCACCCATTAAGCGGATAGTTTCAGCTTTAGGGCCAATGAAAGCAAAGCCTGATTTCTCAACACGTTCAGCAAAGTCAGCATTCTCAGACAGAAATCCATAACCTGGATGAATTGCTTCAGCGTCGGTCACTTCCGCTGCGGAAATAATTGCAGGCATATTGAGATAGCTGAGGGGCGATGGGGCAGGCCCAATACAAACGGCTTCGTCAGCAAGCTTTACATACTTCGCTTCTTTGTCTGCGGTGGAATAGACCACCACCGTTTTAATTCCCAACTCACGGCATGCGCGTTGGATACGGAGAGCAATTTCTCCCCGATTGGCAATCAGAATCTTATCGAACATGTCAGCGCTGAGTTAGTTAAAAATAAATTAGTAGAAAGGCTTAAAGGATTAAGCAATAATGAAAAGAGGCTGGTCAAATTCAACACCTTGACCGTTTTCGCAAAGGATCTCTTTAACGATGCCAGCGTATTCTGACTCAATCTCATTGAGTAATTTCATGGCTTCGATGATGCAAAGCGTTTGACCTACTTTTACAGTATCACCAATATTCACAAAATTGGGAGACTCTGGATTTGGAGCGCGATAAAAAGTGCCGACCATAGGAGAGCGTGCAACAAAGCCAGATTGTTCATCGGGCGCTTGCGTAACTGGAGTTGTTGCTGGTGCTGGGGGTACTACAGGAGCAGATTGTGGAGCATGAGCAGGGGTTGGATTTGTATAAACCACCTGTCCAGTAGGGACTGCAGATCCACCGTTAACAATACGAACGCGGTCTTCCCCTTCATTAACCTCTAACTCAGAAATGCCTGATTCAGAAACGAGGTCGATTAAGGTTTTTAGTTTTCTCAGATCCATACGAGTGCTTCCTCTGTTTGTAATTCTTTAAATACGCTTATTTTTGTAAACGGGCAATTGCTGCCTGAAGTGCTAGTTCATAGCCAATGGCACCCAAACCACAAATCACGCCTGTAGCAATATCAGACAAATAAGAGTGTTTGCGGAATTCTTCACGCTGATGAATGTTGGATAAATGGATTTCTATAAAGGGGATAGCCACCCCAGCAAGTACGTCACGGAGAGCTACGCTAGTGTGGGTAAATGCACCTGGATTGATAATGATGAAATCAACCCCATCTTGTTTAGCCTTTTGAATGCGATCAATTAGCTCGCCTTCATGATTACTTTGATAGGTGCCCAGGTCTACGGATTGAGCTTTAGCCAGATCTTCAAGCTTTTGATGAATGTCTTGGAGAGTGGTTTTTCCATAAACCTCTGGTTCACGAGTCCCCAATAGATTGAGATTTGGGCCCTGAATTACGAGAATTGACGCTTTTTTCAACATAGATCCCTGTTTTTGGCGACTTTAGAGGTTTAATGCTTCAAACACTATGGAAGAAGTATACCTTTCCGACTGTCTGGAAAAGGAAATTTACCGATTTTTACAGGTATTTACTGCATGGAATAGATCATATTGCCTATTTTTTGTGCAATAAAATAGGCAATGAACACTTTTAAAAATTAATAAAATTCCTTATAAAGCAGATTTAATGGCTTTTCTGAGCTCATCTTCGCTTATCTTCCCTAATTTTGAATATATAGCCTTTCCTTGGCTATTGATAATGACCGTGTAAGGTAGGGCTCCTTGAGCATTGCCCATTTGCTTAGAAAGATTGCTGCCCTCCAGTCCACCAATAACAATGGGATAGGAAACTGGGGTACTTTTCAGAAATTCACGAATATTAGACGGTGAATCGATACCAATGCCGACAAATAAGACATTTTGCTGCAAATATTCCTGCTGAAGCAGGTCCAAAGTAGGCATTTCTTCAACACAGGGTGGGCACCAGGATGCCCAAAAGTTCACTACCAAGACCTTTCCTTGCCATTGCTCGGTATTGGCTGGTTTTCCATCAGGAGTTTGCCAAGGGTTGGCAAAAAAGGCTTTTAGAGAGGGCTCGCTTGCTAAGCCAGTTTTAGAAATCCATTGCGAAGTCAGCACACCTCCAAGGAGTGCCAAAAGACTCATTCCGCCAATGATGATCCATTGTCTTCGGTTCATTGCAACTCCTTCGCTAAAATTCATAGATGCATATACATATCTTAGGCATCTGCGGTACTTTCATGGGCGGCATAGCCGCAATCGCTCGGCAAGCCGGACATCGTGTCACTGGTTGTGATGCTAACGTGTATCCCCCAATGAGTACACAGCTTGAGGCTCAAGGTATCGAGCTGATTGAGGGATTTTCACCAGATCAATTATTGCAGTTTGAGACGATGCCTGATTTATTTGTGATTGGTAACGTCGTTTCTCGCGGTAACCCATTAATGGAGGCCATTCTCAATCAAGGCTTGCCATATATCTCTGGGCCACAGTGGCTCGGTGAACAAGTTTTATATGGCAGACATGTTTTAGCGGTTGCTGGCACACATGGTAAGACGACAACATCAGCCATGCTCACTTGGATTTTAGAATTTAATGGTTATCAGCCTGGTTATTTAATTGGTGGCGTTCCACTCAATTTCACAGTCTCTGCGCGTTTGGGAGAGGGGAAGTATTTTGTGATCGAGGCCGATGAATACGATACTGCTTTCTTTGATAAGCGCAGCAAGTTTGTACATTACAGACCACGCACTGCTTTATTAAATAATTTAGAGTTTGATCATGCTGATATTTTTGCTGATCTAGCGGCAATTGAAACCCAGTTCCATCATTTAGTACGCACTGTTCCAAGCGAAGGCTTGCTAGTGGTCAATGGCCAAGAGCCGGCCCTAGAAAGGGTTGTGACCCGCGGTGCATGGGCTCCAGTGGAGCGCTTTGGCCAAGAAGTTTCTAATGAGTGGTCTCTAGTCTCTCAAGAGGGCGATGGATTTATTGTGCACAAGTCTGGTCAAGAGGTGGCGGCTGTGAAATGGGCGCCAGATTCTGGGGTGATGGGGCGCCACAATCAATTGAACGCTTTAGCAGCGATTGCTTCAGCAAATCATATTGGAATTTCCCCGGTAGATTCTGCACGAGCTCTAGCCGAATTTAAAAATGTCAAACGACGTCTAGAAACCATTGGTGTTGCAAATAACATCACTATCTATGATGACTTTGCCCATCACCCAACTGCGATTACGACAACCGTGGATGGCTTGCGTCGTCGGGTTGGTAAGGCACGTATCCTCGCTGTACTTGAGCCTCGCTCTAACACCATGAAGCTAGGTGTGATGAAGGCTCAACTTCCCAGCAGTCTGGAGCAGGCTGATCAAGTGTTTGCCTATGGTGCAAATGCTGGCAAGGAATCTCTAGGCTGGGATTTAGCAGAGGTGTTATCGCCACTCAATACAAAGGGGCAGGATAAGGCGCAAGCTTTTGATGATCTTGACGCTTTAGTAAAGGCAGTTGTAAAAGAAGCAAAGCCAGGCGATCACATTTTGGTGATGAGTAATGGTGGATTTGGTGGCGTACATCAAAAAATATTAAAAGCGATTGCTGCTTCATAGGCACAATCCACAGTGAGAACAAATAATAGAGAGCAAAAATGGGTGACAGATTAAAAGATAAAGTAGCCATCATTACAGGTGCCGCAAAGGGAATCGGTTTTGCCACTGCTCAGCGCTTTGCAGGTGAGGGTGCAAAAGTCATCATTGCTGACATGAATTTTGAGGCAGTCAAAGACGCTGCCGCTCAAATTCCTAATTCACAGGCGTATGTAATGAATGTGACGGATCGCGCGAGCATTCAGGCAGTGGTAGATGAAGTGATGCAAAAATATGGCCGCATTGATATCTTGATCAATAATGCTGGCGTCACTCAGGATGCGCGTTTGATTAAGATGACCGAGGCACAGTTTGATACGGTAATTGATGTCAATCTCAAAGGTGTTTTTAATTGCACTCAGTTAGTTGTTCCACATATGCTCGATGCTGGCTCAGGAGCGATTGTGAATGCGTCTAGTGTGGTCGGCCTTTACGGAAACTTTGGCCAAACCAATTATTCAGCGACTAAATTTGGCGTGATTGGTTTTACTAAGACATGGGCACGCGAGCTTGGCCCAAAGGGCATTCGAGTGAACGCAATATGCCCAGGGTTTATTGCAACTGAAATGGTTAAAGCAATGCCAGAAAATATTTTGCAAGATATTGAGAGGCGTAGTTGGCTTGGCCGTCTTGGCACCCCAGAAGAAATGGCCAATGTATATCTATTCTTGGCAAGTGACGAGGCCAGCTATGTCAATGGTGTTGCATTAGAGGCTAGCGGCGGAATCTCCCTCTAAGTATGAACCTCGTATACGAAGAAGGCGGCGATATTAAGATCGCCACAGTACAGTCTGCATCGGGCACAGGAGATGCGGAATCTTGGCAGGCAACCAGCCTTTCTGGAAAAAAGATCAAACTCAAAGCTAAGGAAGTTTGGCTTCGCTTTGAAAAACCAGAGGCCCAGGCGGCAATGGATGAAGCAACTAGTTTATCTAAAGACATTGATTTGCAACTACTTTGGGATTGCGCACCGGAAGAAGAATTTAGTCTAGTTGATGTTTCAGAAGAGTATTTTGGTGCTCAAGCAACGATTCCTCAGCAAGTCTCCTTAGGAATTGCTTTGCAAGGCGCGCCAGTATTTTTTCGTCGTAAAGGTCGTGGCCGTTTTCAGAGAGCGCCGCTCGAACAGCTGCAGGCTGGCCTAGCTGCCCTTGAGCGCAAACAAAAAGAGTTAGAGCAGCAGTCTGTCTGGCAACAAGATTTGGTGGGCGGCGCTTTCCCAGAAGCACTCAAGTCTTCTGCCCAGCAACTATTGTTCTCACCAGATAAAAATACCACCGCGTTTAAAGCCTTGACAGCTGCATGCAGCCAGACCGGTGAGTCTGCTGCGCAGTTAATGATTCGTTGCGGTGCGATTGAATCACCACTGGCTTATCACCAAGGCATGTTTCTCAAGGCGCATTTCCCAGGCGGTGCTGCGCATCAGCAAAACCTTGGGGTCAACCAAGAAACCTATGCGGCTGCTATTGCAGAACTTCCACTTGCCGATGTCAAAGCCTTCTCAATTGACGACTCTGGAACAACGGAGATTGACGATGCGCTCTCTGTCACTGAATTAGCAGACGGTAAATATCGTGTTGGTATTCATATTGCAGCACCTGGTTTAGCAATTGCTAAAGACGATCCTCTTGATCAGGTAGCGCGTAGTCGAATGTCAACGGTATATTTCCCGGGGGACAAAATCACGATGTTGCCCGACTCGGTCATTGAGCAATTTTCATTGGATGAAGGAGCTCCAAGGCCGGCGCTATCGATCTATGTTGACATTGATGCAGAAGGCTTGGTAAGTAGAGATTCACTGCAGATGCGTGCTGAGATGGTGCCAATGGCCGCTAATTTACGCCTGGAAGATATTGAGCATCTTGTAAGCGAAGAAAGTTTGCTCGATGAGTCTGTAAGTTATCCCTACCGTAAAGAACTTGCCGTTTTGTGGAAGGCTGCTCAGCATCTACATGCTGGCCGCCAAGAAAAGCGCATTGCTAATGGCCTGCGGGCAGAACAGTTAGGACTGATAGATCCCAATGCCTTAGCGAGAGATTTTCATTTTCAGATAAATGATGAGAATGGCGCACAACGTGTGGAGATTATTCCTCGTCAACGGGGATCTATTCTCGATACGATTGTGGCTGAATGGATGATTTTTTGTAACAGTGCTTCTGGTCAACTCTTGGCTGATCATGGCTTGCCGGGTTTATTTAGAACTCAGAAGGGCTGGGGGCCCTTGCGTACGCGCATGCAAACTACTCCCGGTCCTCATGAGGGCTTAGGCTTAGATTACTACGCGTGGTGTACCTCTCCTTTGCGTCGTTATTCTGATTTAGTGAATCAGTGGCAACTGCTTGCTTTAGCGAAACATGGCGTCACAGCAAAGATGGTTGCTCCTTTTCCGCCGCGCGATGCTAACTTGATGGGTATTGCAGCAGACTTTGAGTCTTGTTATCAAGCCTATGCCGAATTTCAGGATAGGCTAGAAAAATATTGGTGTCTACGCTGGGCCATTCAAGATGGCGAATCTAAAAATGTATACGTACGTCATTTAAAAGAGGGTATGTCTAGATTGGAGCTAGTGCCACTTCATCTGCCTATTCCTGAGTTGGCTAGTCATCCCCGCATGACTCGCGCCCAAGTAGTACTAAGCGATACGGATTTATTGCAATTAAGTGCAGCGATTCGAGTGCTGGAAATCGAGACTAAAGTTGAAGTGCCTGAAATCATCGTGCAAGAAGATGGTAGCGCAAACTAAATCCATAGGACTTGTTATGCCTGCGTCACTCAGAAAAGCGCTGCTGTATCTTCAGCCTGCTTGGCGACGCCACCCATTTCGCTTAGCGCTCTGCATCTCAATCTTGATCCATATTGTTTTTCTATCTTTTCGTTGGGGTTTTGGGGAAATTCAAAGTCGTCGCCTTAACACGCCATTAAGTGTTGTCTTGGTCAATGCCAGCAATAAATTAGTACCTAAGGAAGCCACTAAATTGGCTCAGGCTGATTTGCAGGGTGGTGGCGCAACAGAGAGCCAAGACGCAAGCGCATTGCATCGTGCAAGATTGGGAGCGCAGGCTCGTCTGGAGATCTTAGAGAAGCAGCAAAAACAAATGCTAGCAAAACTCGATGAACAGCGAACTCAATCGGGTGGCCGCCGAAGCGGCGATGATCAAAAAATGACGCCGCAATTTAATTCCTTAGAAGCTGAATTAAGTAAACGTTTGCAGGTAAATAGTCGTGAGCCGCGTCGTAAGGTTCTTACTGGTGCTAATACCAAAGCGGTTTCTTTTGCACACTATTACGATGCCATGCGTCAAAAGATTGAGGCTTATGGAAGTGCATTCTTTCCTAGGGCAAATGGGCGCCCTTTGTATGGAAGTTTGATCATTGTGGTGAGTATCGATGCTCAAGGTCGGATTGCTAACAATGCGGAAGGTAAAGACGGCTTATCGATTGGGCGTAGCTCTGGAAATCCTGAGTTAGATCGACAAGCAATTGCCATCGTGCGCGCTTCAGCTCCTTTTGGGCCATTCCCCACCGAGATGCGCAATCAAATTGATGTATTAGATTGGGTATCTACATTTGATTTTGCTAGAGATGGGGCAGATCGTCTCGAATTACAACGTTAAGATTTTTAAAAATAGTCTGTAAATTCGCTTATTCTGTAGCCATCATGAACCCATTAAATCCTGCTGAGCTGCATACCGACCCAAGTCTTTTTAAGGGCACGGATGTCTACGCAGTTACAGGCAATCCCATTTCTCATACCAAGTCTCCGGACATTCATCGACGCTTTGCAGAGCAAGCCCAGCAAAAAATGCACTATGGCCGCCTGCAACCCGATACCAATGCTTTTGCCCTAGCAGCAAAATCGTTCTTTGATGCTGGAGGCAAGGGCATGAGCGTTACAGTGCCTTTTAAGTTGGATGCCCAAGTTTTTGCTGATGTATTAACTTCCCGTGCTCAGCTTGCTGGTGCAGCAAATACATTGTGGATAAAAGACGGCAAGATTTACGGCGATAACACTGATGGTGCTGGTCTTGTGCGGGATTTACTAGCTCAGGGAATCGCGCTTGATCAATCTAGAATATTGCTTCTGGGCGCTGGTGGAGCTGCACGTGGGGTAATTGGCCCATTGCTTGAGCAAAGCCCAAAATGTTTAGTGATTGCAAATCGTTCCAATCTAAAGGCGGATGAGCTTGTGAAGCTCTTCGCGGATCTTGCTGGCACTAAAGAGGTGGCTCTTGAATCGCGGACTTTGTCGGATTTGGAGGATTCTAAAAAAACCCCCTATCCATTTGACTTAGTGATTAATGCCACTGCCGCTGGCCTTGTCGATGAATCCCCTTTAAGCATTCAAGCGACTGTTCACATTTTCGTGCCCAGTTCTTTTGCTTATGACATGGTGTATGGAAAAAATACTGCCTTTATGCAGCAAGCCCTTCAAAGAGGGGCTCGTGTCAGTGACGGTCTTGGGATGCTAGTAGAGCAAGCAGCCGATGCTTTCTTATTGTGGCGTGGAGCTGAGTTAGCTTCAGTAATTGATCCCCGGGCTGTATTAGCAATACTTCGCAGTTAATTTGCTGATGCGTTGGCTTACATACATAGTCAAATGTCTACTTTGTGGTTTATTAGCAATGCAGGTCTACTTTGCACTTCAGATTGCCTTATGGTCTGGTTTGAACCCTTCAAGTACTGCATTTCAGAGGGCTGAGCGCTGGCGCTTATGCAGCTGGCACTGGTCCTGTCCTGTCTATTCCGAATGGGTGCCTTATGACAAGATTTCTAATAACCTCAAACGAGCGGTATTAGTTAGCGAAGACGATATTTTTTTTCAGCACAAGGGTTTTCGCTTTGAGGATATGAAAAAAGCCTGGGAAAAGAATCAGCAAAAAACACAGTTGGGCAACAGCTCTAAGACGGCTTTACGAGGTGGATCAACCATCACACAACAGTTAGCAAAGAATTTGTTTCTTTCTTCAGAGCAACATTATTTGCGCAAGGGACAAGAATTCGTTATTACTGGACTCTTAGAACTCATCTTATCAAAGCAAAGACTTTATGATATCTATCTCAATTCAGTAGAGTGGGGCGAAGGTATCTTTGGAATTGGTTCTGCAGCTCATTATTACTACGACAGCTCTCCTGCTGTGTTGAATCGAGAGCAAGCGGCTGCATTAGCCTCAGCATTGCCAGCACCAAAATGTTTTGATAAGCCGCAGTATTGTCGAAAGGCTAATATCCATTTTCCAACTCGCCAAGATTTCATTTTAGAAAACATGGATCGAGTTGCTTTAGCCCCCTATCCGGCGCCTGCTAAAAGCACTAAATAATTTTTAGCTGCCTGGATTATTTTGCAGCAGCAGTCCTCAGCGCATCTCGGGTGCTTTGCGCCACTGCTCTTGCAGCCTTAGCAAAATCACTACCAGAGCTTGCGTACAAAATAGCTCTTGAGGAGTTGATGATCATGCCGGTTCCAGGCGCTCCTGTAATGCAGCCTGCTTTCACGGTCGCATCAATATCACCACCTTGAGCACCTATGCCAGGAATCAATAAAGGCATATCGCCAACGATGGCGCGTACTTTAGCAATTTCTTCGGGGAAGGTGGCACCGACTACTAGGCTAATTTGACCTGAGCTATTCCACTTTTGCGAGGCTAACTTCGCTACATGTAAATAAAGCGGCTCACCTGAATTGACATTCAGAAATTGCAAATCTGAGCCACCCGGGTTTGAAGTCCGGCAAAGGACGATGACCCCTTTACCAGCATGCTTTAGGTAGGGCTCAATGGTGTCAAAACCCATATAGGGGTTGACGGTGACGGCATCTGCCCCATAACGCTCAAATGCCTCTAGAGCGTAATGATCGGCTGTGCTACCAATATCCCCGCGTTTGGAATCCAGGATGACGGGGATATTCGGGTACTTATCTTTGAGGTGCTTGATCAGCTTTTCTAGCTGAGCTTCTGCTCTTTGGGAGGCAAAGTAGGCAAATTGTGGTTTGAATGCACAGACTACATCCGCAGTGGCATCAGCGATTTCTCGGCAGAACTCAAATATCCCCTCGGGCTTCCCTTGCAGTGATGGGGGTAGGCGCTTAGGGTCGGGGTCAAAACCAACACATAGCATGCTGCCTTGGGAAGCCCATGCTAATTGGAGTTGCTGGTTAAAGCTATTTGTGCGAGAGTTCATTGGATTTGGCTTATTTTAGTGAAACTGTCATGTTCTATAGGATAAACTAGCGCACATTCCTTAGGAGTTCACCATGATCAACTTGTTCGTCCTGCAAAA
>Ga0194038_1000829_pt1 | contig 13439 bp, 9 predicted proteins | sample JunL226m_MetaG_FD_148630 | JGI IMG/M metagenome (GOLD analysis project Ga0194038, IMG submission 148630) | Anoxic zone freshwater microbial communities from boreal shield lake in IISD Experimental Lakes Area, Ontario, Canada - Jun2016-L227-6m | ecosystem: Environmental > Aquatic > Freshwater >...
CGGTCAAATGACCCTCTATGTCACCGATGAAACTATCCCCCCTGATGCTGAAAATTGGGGTGGCGAAGAATTACTTGACTGGTATTATGATGTGGCTTAAGTCCCTCTTCCTACAGATTTTACACTGACCAAACGACTGACCTTTATGAGCTTTTTGCAATGCCTTTAATGCATTGAGAAAGCTCTGCTCATAGTCACTACCGTCTTCTTTAAGTATTGCTCTTGCCCGCGTAAATAAGTCATTTGATCGCGATGCATCCAATACAGCCAAGCCTTCATCGAGAAGAGCTAGGTGTAACTTACGGCGATCTATCAGATCAATATTTTTTTTATTATACTTTGGAATAAAAAAGGCGGGGATATTGATTTTTTTTTAAAACATCCTCGCCTTTAAATTTAAAACAACAATTAACTCTTGAATATCTCTTATCCGTAGAGAGCGATACCAAAGTTGATTTGTTAGTTAAAACCCCAGACCAATACTTGTTACAATATTACTGAATGTCCACTGAACACTGCCCCAGTTTCATTAAGCGCAACACCTGTTAATTGCACTAAAGTATCCCCAGTAGTCAATGCAGTACCTGCCGTATGCGCTTGCTCAACCAGGTATGTGTTGCCATTAAGATCAAACCATGCAATTTGATGTTGAGCTAAGTCTGCACCTTTTACCTGTAATGCGCCATTAACCCAATCCGCTAGGTTAGTAGAGCCACTTTTACCGCCCGCAGCAATCATATTGGCACTTGTAATGACCGCAGCTTGAAAGCTTGTTGCATCATTAATTGAGATAGTATCACCGTGCAAAACACCTGAAAGAGCATCCGGTGTTGCAACAGTACCTAAGCCACTGGCATCAATTGTTTTAGTCGGTGACGCAGTCACTAAAGTAGAGCCGTTGGTTGCTGTCGCAGGTACAACATAGGCTGAGAACTTCTCCACGTTTTGGGTGCCAGACAACAGCGTACTATTTCCTGCGTTAGCTACGAAGACATTGCCATTGCTATCAGTAACCACGTCGTTGGGGTTATTCATACCTGTCGATATCGTTCTTAGTAAAGTGCCGCCGACTGAGAACTCTTCAGCGGTGTTATTACCGGCATTGGTTACATAGAGATTGCCGTTGTTATCTGTTGATAGACTACTAGGTGAAGAAATACCAATGCTTAGCGTATTTATCAACGTACCGGTAGCTGAATACTCTTGAACTGTATTAGAACCACTATAGGCCGCGTAAATATCTCCCCACTTATCGGTCGCCAGGTTTTCGGTCGCTAGGTTTATTGCTCCTGATATTGCTCCTAAGCTTGAGCCATAATTGTACGTAGGCAATTTAATATTCAATGTATTAATTAAGGTTCCACTGGACGAAAACTCTTCGACTGTTGCACTATAAGCACCATTCACATAATTAATCTGAGAATTAGCCACAAACACATCACCATTGCCATCAGTGACCACACCTACAGGTGTATTTATTCCAGTAGTCAGTGTTCGAAGTAGAGCGCCAGAAGCAGAGAACTCCTCAACAGAATTCGGTGTATTATAAATGTAGCCATTTTGATTGGTAGCGTATCCATTTGCCACAAATACATTACCATTAACATCAGTCGCTATACTGGTTGGATTAACCACACCATTATGAAGTACATGTAATAGGGTGCCTCCCGCTGAAAATTCCTCAACGGTATTTGTTGACGTATAGACACCTGTTAATGGGTTCTGACTAGGGCCATTAGCCACAAAAACATCACCTTTTGCATCGGTAACAATAGCACTTGGAGCAAGAATACCCGTTGATAAGGTTCCAATCAACTGACCATTAGCCGAGTATTCTTGTACTCGATTATTTCCTAGTTCGGCGATATAAACATCTCCTTGTGCATTAGTGGCAAGCACCGAGGGTGATTTAACATTTAAGCCTGATCCAGTAGGAGCTAACCCACTGCTAATAGTCCAAGTAGCTGCACCGCCATCTGAAAGATTTAAAGTAAACGCTGTGCTTGTGGTAGAAGACGCTGCTTGTGTCGGTGTAAACGTAAGCGCATTGAGTTCTGATTGTAGCGTTGCAGGGTTGGTCGCTGACAGGGTATAACTCACATTATTATTGTTGTCATAACTACCATAACTCAGAGCATTACCCGTAAGTATGCCATTGTCGGCATTAAAAGTAATAGTCGCCGATAAAACTTCATTGGCAATGGTATCAGTGATCACTACATTAGCAAATGGATTAAGCGAACCCGTGTCTGCCAATTGACCATTAGTCGTAACGCCTGTCATGCTGATAGGTGTTGACACAGTAACGCCCACCAAGCCTGTTTTACTAGTCGATGAGGCCGAATCTGAATAACTGACAATGATGTTATCAGTACCATTGCTACTGTTGTTATCAATTAAAGCACTGATGGCGGCATTGATAGTAGCTACCGACCCAGTCAAGCCCAGCGTTGTCGTATTAGCACCGTTGATAATCAAGCCTTTAAGAGCTGCGACATTTAACAAGCCTTTTAAATCAGTAAAGGTTGCCGTTACGTTACTTGAACCTGCAGAAGGGTCAACAATAGATATATCGGTAATCAAAGACTGTGCACCTGCATAAATACTATGTGCACTACCCACATTAATAGTAGGCTGAGTAATGGCTGCGGTGATTGTCGTTATATAAGTTGAATTGTCTGTTAAGTTAATTACTGGCGGTAATGGTGAAAATTTAGATATACTTCCATTAGCTACATAAAGATTATTTGTTGCATCGATAGCAAGAGAACCTTGAAAGTAGGTAACGGTTCTTAATAGAGTGCCTGTAGCTGAATATTCTATAGTAGTATTGTTATCACTAACATAAACATCGCCACTTTTATCTGTAATCAAGCTTGCTGTCGTCGATGAGTATCCTACTGGTGCATTATTAATGGTGCGTAATAGAACCCCTGTCGATGAGTATTCAATTAGTGAGATATTATGGGTTTCTACAAAAAGATTTCCATTAGTATCCACCGTGATAGCTATTGGACTGTTGCCAATGGAAAGTGTACGTATTAGAGTACCCGAAGCTGAATATTCGGTTACTGTTGAGTTACTGTAATTTGCTATATATACATTGCCACTGTTATCGGTAGTCAGAAATAAAGGCATGTTAGCACTAGCGGAAGTTTGAATGGTATGAAGAAGATTACCTGACGCTGAGTATTCAGTAATGGTATTACTACCATTGTTAGCAACAAAAACATTACCACTCGCATCGGTCGCTAAACTTGATGGGCTAGAAATACCAGAAGAAAGGGTGCGTAGCAATTTGCCTGCAGAAGAATACTCTGTAACAGAATTATTAGTGCCCCCATTGGCCACAAAAAGATCACCAGAAGCATCAAGGGCTAATGATTTTGGATTAGTAACCCCATCAATCGGTGAATGCTGTTTAATTAATATTCCTGTTGATGAATATTCATTGACGTTATTGCCTGTGGCATTAGTGATGTAAATATTGCCGCTAGCATCGACCACTAAACTGTTGCTGGTATCAAATTGAAAAGTTTGCAACGGTGTTGAACCGGCCCCTGTCAAACCACCATTGATTTTTAAGGTAAAGTTTGTATTAACTGTGAAGCCTACAGAAACCTGATGTGGAGTGGGTGTAAAAACAAGGCTATTAAGTTCTTGCTGTAACTGTGCTGGATTAGTTGCCGAAAGCGTATAAGTAATATTTGCGCCGGAAGTAACGCCCGATGAAAGCCATGTACCAGAGAGTGTACCATTAACCGTTAAAAAACTGATGGTGGCACTTACCGCATCAGTGCTAAACGTGTCATTAAGTTTTAGAGTTCCAAAAGGTTTTATATTACTAACATCTGATACTGTGCCATTTGTAATTTGTCCTGAAAGTGAAATTGTCATAGCGAACTTTGCCCTAATAGAAGAAACTGAAATTAATGAAATAGTTAATAGAATGCGTCAAGATTAAATTATCACAAATTAATTACCTTGACAATTTTAATCATTAAAGAGCCATTTGCGCTGTAACGCTTTCCAGATTCACTGGCGAAAAAGGGGTGAGTATTTCGTCTCAAAATATTTTTTTGGTCGACTCGCAAACACGGCATTTTAAAATAAGCGGGGTCATATATGGTCTGCCCGGGGGATGCTGTATTCTATATTTGTTAATGGCAAATAAAAAACAGTTTTTATTATGGGCTTTATATTAGACATTAAGCTTGATAATGAACGACAGCTCTTGAGCCATGTTTTTTGATTTTAATAGGGGAAATGCAAAAACCCACAAACAAAAAAGGCAGGGTTCTCACCCTGCCCATCTCTCCAACGCCTTCTACAATCCTCTCTAATTCACAACAATACTCAACAAATTACTCCAGGCGCCCAGCCCATTGCCATCAACACCCCGGATACGCAGCCAATAAGCCTGCCCCGGTATCAAATCCTGCAATAAGATATTCACGCCACTTGTAGAGGTAATCGCATGCAGCCAGTTACTCTCAATCTTAGGATCACCCAGATTGATCTGTACATCATACGCACCCGCACCCGTCAACTTGCTGACATGAACATCCAGAGTGCCACTGATAGCGCCCTGATTAACCTGAAAATTGTCAGGGGCTGGTAAAGGATCACTGTGTTGATTGTGAATAACATCATGACGTAAATCATAGCCGGTTGTAGCCAGAATAGCCGTATCACCCTGTGCCACCAATTCCAGATAGGGCGCTAGTTGTTTAAGCAATGCAGTCAAAATGACCCTTGTACTATTACGCAAGGCTATTTTTTGAGTATCTTTGCTTAAAGACCCGAAATAGGCCGTCTGGTGATCATTAAAGGCGGCTTGCAGTTGCTGCAAGGTCGGCACTTGCGTTGCCCACGGTTCCGGGTAATTCGGATTCCCCGTTAAAGCGGCTATGATTGATGACGATTTAGCCAAATATTCAACTTCATTCAGGCGGTCAAAACTGACAATCAATTTAGCTTGCATGGTAATTCTCCAACAAATGATAAGAGTAGTGCGCAAAATCACTCACCCAACACTCTAAAAAGGCGGTTGCCTTAAAGAGAAGCTTAGTCCTATTTTCGAGTTCTGTGTAAATAAACATAAAATTAGTATGCTTAAATGACTCAACCCACTATTATCCTTAACAAATTATCATACAGTCCTGACAGTTTCACTACCGTATTAAAGCAGTTCTTTAGAGATTCGTTGACTGTTGCGAAAAAATGAGTGTCCATTCAGTCATTGTTCAGATTGGGTATGACAAACTATCATCAACTAAACAGATTTTTAATAAACATTAACTTTTAATTGAGGTTTTACCTATGAAAAAAACAGTAATACTTAGCTTTTTGATGATCTTTGCCAGCAGTACAGCAATGGCTTATGGCTACGATTATGTTGACGAAATGTCTAACAGGGAGTTAGCCAATATTAGTGCTCAAGAGCAGGCTGATGTTATGCATGAGTTGAGAGAAGGTGATTATAGAGAGGCTCAGGAAGTTATTCGGGAGGATGAAGCCATAAAAAATCAGATACGCCAGCAAGAGGCTATGTATGACAGAGTTAGAGATATGAACCAATATAATTATTATGGGTACTACGGTTACCCAAGATGATAATGTTATTGTTAGTGACTAAACGTCTTCATTACCAAATTATCATACTGTTTTTATATTTTCACTAGCGAACCTACCAAACATCACCGTTACTTTTACCAAAACGCTATGCGACAGCGTGTTATGTAAGGGGGATTTTTTGTTTGTAACCTAATCATTTACCAAAAGTACATGCGACAAGCTTCATCATCACTAGCGACATCGGGTGTTGTCGCCTATACAGTCGGCAAAGTAACTATTACATTTTAAAAACAGTCTACGAAATGAACTTATATAACCGGTGATTCTGAAAAAACTGCCCATACATTGGTCAATGTAACAGGCGACAATTGTGTAGATAGCAGGTTGTTTCACTGAATTTGTGTGAGTATACTCCAATGTTTCAATAATTATTGTATTGAAACATAACATAAATATTTAAAAAGCTATTAAATCAATCGTAAGTCATTAAATAATAGTTCAACCGGCTGGTACTAAAGGGATGTAGATATCAACCGGTTTTTTTTGATTCCTCTAAAACCTCCGTATTAATTCATTAAGGGCTGAATAACATCCAATATCTCCTCCTTAGATATCCCTCCTTGATTTTTAAGAAGAATCTCCCCCTTTTGATTGACAATCACAGTAAAAGGGATAGCATCCGATGTATTCCCTAATTGATAAATCAATGACATAAATGAAGCGCCCGTAAAATCACCAATCAGAATAGGATAGTTTATTTTTGTTTTGGTGAGAAATTCTTTAACTGACTCCTTATCGTCTACCGCTATACCAATAAACTGTAAATTTTTTGAGCCATACTGTTCTTGTAACTGAATAAAATCAGGAATTTCTTTAACACAAGGCGGGCACCAGGTAGCCCAAAAATTAATCACTCTAATTTTGCCCTGCCATTCAGAAGATGGATGTATTTTATCGTCCATATCTGGAAATTCAAATTCGGGTAACATCTGTTGAGATATAGGTTTGTCCTTTACTTTACGAACAAGAATTCCTGCTTCTTTTTTCAGTTGTGAAACAACGTTTATAGCGCCAGGTGCCACTAAATCCCGAACCACAAGACCACCACCCAACGCCAGTATCCCCACAATAATAATCAACCCTATTGGCTTCATCATTTTATCCCCTGTAATGTTTTAAGAAAGGTTTCGGCATCTTGATAGCCAATAACTCGATGGGCAGTATGTTCTTGTTCACTGCCACTAAAAAATAATATCGCCGGTGGCCCAATCAAATTAAATTTTGCCAGTACCGCCTTATCGTCATCAGAATCTTTTGTAACATCTAATTGCAACAGTTTATAAGTACTTAAAGCCTTTTTAACTTTTGGATCTGTAAAGGTATAAGCTTCCATTTCCTTACACGAAATACACCAATCCGCATAAAAATCGACCATGACAGGCTGATGATTAAGAGTTGCTTCATGTACCTTCGCTTCCAAAGCTGCCAAATTTGAAATTCGCTCAAAAACAACGCCTTCTTCAACTCCCTGAGATGTATTAACAGCAAAGCCTTTTAAGGGCTTTAAAGGGTTATCGTTGCCCATGCTAAAACCGATTAACAAAATCAGGCCATAAGCAAACATCATTAAACCAACCCCTTTCCATAGCTTGCTCCAACCGGAACTATTCAACGGTAAAGGCTCCAGTGCATTAAGATAGATAGCCGGTAAAATCAATAATATAGACCACAATAAAATAGGCACAGAAGGCGGCAAGATTCGACTTAACATCCAAACCGCAACACCTAACATAATCACCCCAAATACAGCCTTGGTTGAATATAACCAACCGCCTGCTTTGGGTAACAACTTGCCTGCTGAAGCGCCCAATAATAACAAAGGCACACCCATACCCATGCCCATAGCGAACAAGGCGCTGCCCCCTAATAAAGCATTACCACTTTGACCTATAAAAATTAAGGCACCCGCTAAAGGTGCGGCCACACAAGGCCCAACAATTAAGGAAGAGAGCGCCCCCATAATAGCCGCGCCCCATAGAGAACCGTCCTGATGTTTTACACTGGAATTATGTAGCTTTGTTTTTAGAGAATTAGGTAATTCTAAATCATAAAAGCCAAACATGGACAATGACAATAACACAAACACGCCACTGAATAGGCCAATAATCCAGGGTTGCTGGAACGTAGTCTGCAAGTTTCCACCAAATAATGCCGCAAGCACACCAAACACTGTATAAGTGAAAGCGGAAGCAACGACATAACTCAGTGATAGAAAAAAAGCTCTAGCGGTAGTAATACGGTTACCGTGTCCAACAATAATACCGGATAAAATGGGAATCATTGGAAAAATGCATGGGGTCATGGATAACAATAGCCCAAAACCAAAAAAGCTAAGTAAGACGACACCACCACTATCGTGATGCAAAGACTGCACAATTTGGTCTTGCTCAGATAGCTCAGAGACAGGAGTCGATGTCACACCGTCCTGCATCGATTTTTGTCCCGACGGCAACTCCAGACTAATCGTTTTATTCATAGGTGGATAACAAACACCACGCTCAGCACAGCCTTGATATTTGGCCTTCAATGTAATGGCTGCTGAGTCACCCAGATGATTAAGCGGCACATCAAAAGCAAGTTCATCATGAAAAATCTCTACGGTACCAAAGGCTTCATCTTGCTTTGTAGTTCCTCGGGGCATTGTATAAGTACCGAGTTGAATACCCTGAGAATTAATCAATTCCAGTTTAATTTTCTCGCGATACAGATAATAACCCTTTGCGATCACCCAATTAACATGCACTGTGTTGGCGTCCTTAACTTCAGCAAAAAATTGAAAAGCTTGCTCCGCTGGCAATAAAGGTTCTTCACTGGCATTCTGTTTAAACGTTGGAAGACTATCTATCAAACCGGCTAATGGATTAGCACTAGCAAGCACCGTCAATGATGGCTCGGATCTTAACTGGGTTTCTTCGGCATAACCGCCTGTCGAACTCACTAGAAACGTGACTATAAAGACAAAAATTATTTTTAAAAATGGCATGAATCAATCTAATTTTACTGATGAATAATAAGCAAGTCTGCATATTATCCTAGAAATTTATATCATTTGCCTTTATATTGTGAAGATAAACTTAGATTTATAAAACAAAAGTCTAAATAGCCCATTCGCGGTGACTCACCGTTAACAAACGTATAAGAGCGTGTCAATGAAAGCTTTCCAAATACTGTTCCTAATAGTTTTAATTATTCCTTTCGCAGAAATCTATCTACTACTTCAGGTAGGCAGTATACTGGGCGCTTTTCCCACGATTTTTTTAGTAGTCTTTACGGCAGTATTAGGGTCTTGGCTATTAAAACAACAGGGCTTTGCAACCTTCCGTCGTTTTCAGGAAAACCTAGCACAAGGCCAAATACCGGCTTATGAAATAATTGAAGGCCCCATCATCTTACTGGGCGGTGTATTACTATTAACACCGGGATTTCTGACTGATATTTTGGGCTTAGCTTGTTTGATTACACCTTTACGTAAAAGAATCGCTCAATATATTATAGAAAACCGTATCATCCAGGATAGTGGTGCGTTTCAGCAAACTAAAAAAGCCGAGAATAATGCCTTGGAAGGTGAATTTAGGAAAGAAGACTAAAGAAATACAAAAAGATTGGCGCAAGGAAAACAAGTTAACCTTGCGCCTTTGTATTAACCTTCAGTTGAATCAGGGGTTGCAGCCGTGTTTTTATTAAGTCCTGAGTACGCAGGGCACCAGCCAGAAAAGCCTGTTCCGACGAGTACCATACCTATCAATAATAAAGCAATTGACGCAGTAAAAATTGAAACAGCAAGTAACGCAGCACCGCCATACAAGCGGTATTTCTTTTCTTGATCGCCTATATTGTGTTCAAATTTAACCATACGTTTATAATCAAAACTCATCTTAATCCCCTTCTCTGTGTAATTGTTATTATCTTGGCAACGCAATGAAACATTTCAGCGTTACAGAATATGAAATAATATACACAGCTCTACAAAATGTGCAAGCGATAAAAAGATAATGGATGTTACTTCAATAATAGATTCTTTAAATGATGCGCAGCGTCAAGCGGTTACCGCACCTTCACAGGCCATGTTAATTTTAGCCGGAGCCGGTAGCGGTAAGACCCGTGTTTTGGTTCATCGTATTGCCTGGCAAATTCAGGTAGGGGGTAGTCATGCGCATAGCATCATGGCCGTAACCTTTACCAATAAAGCGGCTAAAGAGATGAAGGCTAGAATTGAGAGCTTACTCAATATTCCCACTCATAACTTATGGATAGGCACTTTTCATGGTATAGCGCATCGCTTACTCAGACGTCATGCGGCACAAGCCAAATTACCCGAAACCTTTCAAGTCATGGATTCTGGTGACCAGTTAAGAGTCATTAAGCGGTTGTTAAACTCGCTTAACTTTGATGACTCAAAATGGCCGCCACGAGAAGTTCAATGGTTTATCAATGCTCAAAAAGATGAAGGCATTCGCGCCAAGCACATGCTTGAAACAAACGACTTGCATCAACGGCAAATGCTGTTAGTCTACAAAGCGTATGAAGAGCTCTGTACTCGCTCAGGTTTAGTTGATTTTGCCGAGCTGCTGTTACGTGGGCACGAATTATTACGTGATAATCCCGACCTGCTTGAATTCTATCAAGCACGCTTTAGACACATTCATGTTGATGAATTTCAAGACACCAATACTATTCAGTATGCTTGGTTAAGACTACTGACAGACGGTAAAGATAATCTCTTTGTGGTCGGTGATGATGATCAATCTATTTACGGCTGGCGAGGTGCAAAGATTGAAAACATCTATAACTTTCAAAAGCACTACCCTAATCATCAAGTCATTAAATTAGAACAAAACTATCGTTCAACCGGCACCATTCTTAAAGTGGCTAATAAAATTATTGCCAATAACACAGGACGCATGGGTAAAGAGTTATGGACTGATGCCGGTGAGGGCGAACCTTGCTCCTTATACGCCGCCTTTAACGAACAGGACGAAGCTTATTTTGTCGTTGAACGCATAAGAACCTGGGTGAATAACGGCGGTTTACGCAGTGATACCGCTATTTTATACCGCTCCAATGCCCAATCACGTCAGTTTGAAGAAAAGCTGATGGCGACCGCCACCCCGTACCGGGTTTATGGCGGGTTACGCTTCTTTGATCGGGCAGAAATTAAAAATGCCCTGGCTTACTTACGACTGATGTCTAATCGTGATGATGATGCCTCATTTGAACGGGTGATTAATACCCCGACTCGTGGCATCGGCGCTAAAGCCATTGATGATATTCGTGAGATAGCGCGTGATCAAAGCCTTTCTTTATGGGCAGCCGCTATCGTATTGATCAATCAAAGGACGATGTCAGCGCGTGCAACCAATGCCCTCATTGGTTTCCTGGAACTCATCAAAGCCCTGTCAGTTGAAACCGTAGACCTGGAGCTTTATGAGAAAGTTAAACGAGTCGTTGAAAAAACCAGACTCATGGAACTGTATCAAAAAGAAAAAATGGACAAGGGTGAAGAGAAAGTAGAAAACCTTGAAGAGCTGGTTAATGCTGCCCGACTCTTTAATTTTGATCAGGAAAACGAAGAAGGGATGAGTGAACTTGATCTGTTTTTAACCCATGCCGCACTCGAATCAGGTGATAACCAAGGCGATGATTTTGAAGATTGCGTTCAACTCATGACGATTCATTCTGCCAAAGGCTTAGAGTTTAAACTCGTATTTCTGGCGGGTATGGAAGAAGGCTTATTTCCCTCGCAACAATCCGTCGATGATGTCGCTCGCCTAGAAGAAGAAAGAAGATTGTGTTATGTTGGCATGACCCGAGCCATGAAACAACTGTATTTAACCTATGCCGAATCCAGACGCTTATATGGACGTGAAAGCTATCCCAGACCCTCACGATTTCTCCGTGAGATTCCTGCCGAACTGTTACAGGAAGTCAGAATGCGGGCAACGATCAGCCGTCCTGTCGCCAACAGCCAACCTAAAACGCCAATCTCAACAAGCACAGGTAGTTATAAAGCCGGACAAAGAGTCCATCATGATAAGTTTGGGGAGGGTATTGTGTTACAAATAGAAGGCTCTGGCGCCCAGGAAAGAGTCCAGATTAACTTTAAGCAGGTAGGCGTTAAATGGCTCATGCTAGCCTATGCTAAATTGGATGTGCTATGAAATAAAATGACCCTGTACTCATACGATAAACACGTGAGTACAGGGTCATTTATATAAAGCCTAGGGCGTTAAGCCTTGTCCAATGACAATCACTTTTAATGCATTAGTGCCGCCTTCGACACCGGTCAAATCGCCTTTAGTGATAATAAACTTATCACCGTCTTTAGCTTTGTGCCATCTTCTTAACTTTGCAACAATACTGCGATTAACTTCAGCATGATCATTGTTACCATCAAGCTCATGGTGCATAGGGAAAACACCGCGATAAAGTGTAACTTTACCTAAGGTTTTTTCTTGACTGCTAAACGCAAAGATAGGAATACCCGAACTAATTCGAGACATCCACAATGGCGTTGAACCCGACTCCGTTAAACTAACGATACCTTTAATTTTGTTATGGTTAGCCAAGTACATCGCAGACATGGCAATCGCTTCATCGACACGCTCAAATTGATCGTTGTTACGATGATCTGATTGACGGACAATCGATTGTTTCTCAGCTTCCAAACAAATACGATCCATCGCTTCAACGGCTTTAATCGGATAATTACCCGAAGCTGTTTCTGCTGATAACATAATCGCATCCGTCCCATCATAAACCGCGTTGGCTACGTCAAATACTTCCGCTCGCGTTGGAATCGGATTTTCAATCATGGACTCCATCATTTGTGTCGCGGTAATAGCCACACGATTAAGCTCTCTTGCTCGCTTAATCAATTGCTTCTGTACCGCAGGTAAGTTAGCGTCGCCAATCTCAACACCCAGATCACCACGCGCTACCATGACCGCATCAGACGCTAAAATGATTTCATCCATTACCTTAGGTACAATCGCTTCAGCCCGTTCAATTTTAGAAACAATACCGGCATAACAGCCTTCTGCTTCTAATAAACGCCGCGCCTCGTGTAAGTCTTCTGCACAACGAGGAAAAGAAATGGCCACATAGTCACACTGCATCAGTGCGACTATCTTAATATCTTCTTTGTCCTTATCGGTTAACGCTGCCGCAGAAAGACCACCACCTAACAAGTTAATACCCTTGTTATTTGATAAAGCCCCACCCACCACCACCGTACAGTTAACGCGCATATCAACCACGTTGACCACGTCTAAAACAATACGACCGTCGTCAAGCAATAAACGACTGCCTGGCACCACTTCTAATGCCAAGGGTTCATAAGTAATACCGACTTGAGTATTGTCACCCAACGTAGGATCAAAATTGATGTCTAAGGCAAAGTCCTGACCTTCATTTAAATATACTTTCGTATCTTTAAAACGAGCAATACGGATTTTAGGGCCTTGTAAATCAGCGAGAATACCAACCCGTCTACCGGTTTTCTTACTTAATTCCCGAATTAAATTGGCTCTATCAATGTGATCTTGAGCAGAACCATGAGAAAAGTTCATCCGTACAACGTCAATACCTGCTCTGAATAAACCTTCGAGTACGCCAGGTTTATCCGTTGCAGGGCCGAGTGTGGCTAAAATTTTGGTTCTTCTTAACATTAAATAAACCCGTTATTTTGCGTTAATTAAAGCAATCGTGGTGTCAAGCATACGATTTGAGAAACCCCATTCGTTATCATACCAAGACAACACTTTAATTAAACGACCACCGATGACTTTAGTTAAAGTTGATTC
>Ga0194038_1000830_pt1 | contig 13434 bp, 14 predicted proteins | sample JunL226m_MetaG_FD_148630 | JGI IMG/M metagenome (GOLD analysis project Ga0194038, IMG submission 148630) | Anoxic zone freshwater microbial communities from boreal shield lake in IISD Experimental Lakes Area, Ontario, Canada - Jun2016-L227-6m | ecosystem: Environmental > Aquatic > Freshwater >...
CATCATAGTTTCCAAGAACCATATGATTAGGATTGCAACAAGTCCTGTTATCGCATTTGTGCAAAATAAATTGTTTAAGTTTTTTATCAGTAGGGGCTTTTATTGAAATTAAGCCCGGATTAACCAACGCAAAAATAATACGATGTGCGGAATAAGGTACTTGTGAAACCGTCATGTTTCCATAGCCAGTGCTATTTTTGCAACCTTGCCACTCCCAGCAGTCATCTACACCCTTTTTGGCAACCAAATCCCAAGCATCTTTAAATGTTTTGCGTTTCATTTTTAATACTTTTTATCTAAAGAAACCGCCACTCAATATCCAACCGGCATCCTTTTGTCTACCAACTAACAAACTGTCTGGATACCTTGAAGTTTGTACTGGTCTCATATTGGTTCGCTTGATCGTGGCCTTGGCCTGAGCCGCATAGCCCTGAATCATCGCTATCTGAACCTGATTGTTTTTTCCATACATCGGCATTAGGCGTTCAGCCAAGCACCACCGCAACGCCATCGAATAGGCTTGGGGCAGGACAATCGTGTCATTGATTGACTCGTATCTGCGAAAAATCGTGTCTGCAAACAAGTGCATCTCGCCTTGACTAGGGTTTGGCCATACAAAAATGTTTCCCAAAACCTCGGTGGGTTGGTAATACAGCGCTTTTGGCCACGGGCCAGACAGGGTTTTCAGCCCAATCATCTCGTAATCTTCGAGAGCCAGAATCGCCACAGGATAATCTAAACCCCCGTTAACAATGGGCTGTCCATTAGAATTTGTGTTAATCCTGACAAAAGCAGAATTAATAACAAGCGGTCGCTGGTAATACGCATTGATTGTTGTAGACGCAACGGTTTGGAATATGTTGACCGTGTATGTGCCTGCTTCATTAACATTACCCCCTGCGCCTGTGGCAAAAGCCGTAATGGTTGTTCCAGCAGTGATGCCTGTGCCACTCAGTGTCTGCCCAAGGGCAATAGCGCCTGAGTTAATCGAGGTCACGGTTAAGACATTACCTGAGATGCTTCCAACAAAGTTTGCGCCAATCTGCCCGTTTGGACCGATTGTGTATTGGGTTTGACCTGAGACAATTGGAAAGACAATCTCAGTCTTATAAAACACCATCATGTCCTCATTCGACCATTGATCGATGAGGTCGTTGAGCATATCAAACGCATCTTGGTCGGCATCTGGCGTGGGTGTCTCGCCTGCCTCCAATGCCCCAATGTCTTTCAGCGCCCTAGAAATGATGTCGATAGGTTGAGCCATGTTGTCCCCTTAGATATTTGGAGAAAAAGTCTGTGGCAACCAAGGCGCAATCACAGGCATTTGGGTTTGCAATTGCTCGTCTAGTCTTGCGCTGATTTTTTCACCAATCTCAGCATTAACCCAACCGATGACCATTTCCTCTGTCACTTCAGCAAATGGCGTGTTTAACTTTGGGTCAAGGAAAGTCCAATAACCCTCAGTAGCTACTGATTCCTTGGCGCAGTGGTACTTAACCTTGGTGATTAAGCCATCAGTTGCATAGACTTCTTGAATAGACCAGTTCATGTTTGTGCCTCATCTGCTGGCTCTGGTGTGTTGCCTTCTTCGCACCAACGCAAAAAGGCTTGGTAGTCTGTGTTGGAGGGGTCGAAGGGGATGAAAGCGTTATCCGACATTCGAATTACAAAATCTTGCTGGTTTGCATCTAGCTTTTTGATGAGTTGGTATTTCATAGTTCTGCGCTCAATGAGTAGTTGACATACAAATCATGCGTTCCTGTTGCTGCCGCAGTTGCTACCAATACTGCGTAAGACGGCCCAGACACATATGTGGATGCTGTTGCGTTTGCAATATTAAAATACACCTTCCCAAGGTTTCCGTTGTTGTCAGAGAACGAGATGGTTGGTGTCGCCCGCATTGATGTTGTAAAAGGCAACTGTAATCTTGTTTGAGTTCCACTGTTAACACTCAAACCGAACACCAAAAGAGCTCGTCTTGCGGACTCTGCCGAAGCGTTATCCATTGCAGCCGCTGTTGCCGCTGTTCCTTGGTGATACCGTTGACACAAAGCCAACTCAGTACCATACGGCCTGTAGTCAAAGCTCGTTGCTGTTGAGCCTTTTTCTAGCTGTACGCCTGTGATGTAAAGCGTGGCTCCGTTGTTGGCAACCAAGTTTTGTTGTCCAGTTACCCCATAGTAAGCAGTTGAACCCCAAGACCCTGCTGATGTAACTTTTGATGATCCTGCGCCTAAACTAAAATATAGGTATAAACCGAGACCATTAGTTGTAAGCCATGTGCCGCTTGTATCGCCAGCGATTGTGATAGTTTTTTGTTCGTATGTATTTGCAGAATTTATTGTGTAGCTAAATACATAAAATCTATCTCCAGCACTATTCCTAATTGCTCCACCAAATGTACCTGTCAATGAGCTTCGAACCCAAAATGATATTGTTATTGTTGTTGCATTAGCAGTTCCCCAACCTAAATCATATACATTTAATCCTTCTATTGGCTGTAAAAAACCAAATTGTTGCGTTGATGTAATTGAATATGCAGATGTTGAAGTTAAAACAACAGCGTTTTTAAATCCTGCTGGAACAGTAGTGGACTGTTGAGCAGTTACTTTAGATGCGGCATCACACCATACTTGCCATCTGTCTACTGTAAATTGACCATCTGTGGGCGTAACACTAGCCCCCGCATTACGCTGGTCAATCACCATCGCACCATTGATGATGCGGTTCTTGAAGCCAAAGGTGTTTGGTGTATTAACGCTTGCCGTTGTGGTTATTGCGCCAGAAGTATTTAAAGTTGTAAATGTTCCCGCCGCCGCCGTTGTCCCGCCTATCGCAGGAGGACTTGCCAAATAAGTGCTGAATCCTGTTCCCGAAATAGTTGATGACGCACTTAACGTTGTGAAACTTCCCGCCGCCGCGGTCGTGCCGCCAATCACCGCATTGTCAATTGTTCCACCAGAAACCACAGGACTGGTCAAAGTCTTGTTTGTCAAAGTGTCTGTGGTAGCCCTTGCCACCAAAGTATCTGATGCGGCAGGCACGTTTAAATTGAATGTCGATGCAGTATTAGGGCCAACCAGATTAACCTGACCGCCTAAAGATGCTTGAAAGACTAGTTGACCCATGTTGTTTCCTTATGGTGCAATGATGAGCTGAGAAGCGGTTAAAGCCCCTGTGCTTGGGTTGTATTTTAGTTTGGTTGATGAAACTGTCACGCCCAAATTACCCGTTGAATTACTCACAAATGTAGGGTAATAAGTTGCGTTTGTCGATGTGTTATCTGTGATAGCCACATTCGTTGTATTGGTCGCAGTGGTCGCTGTTGTTGCTGATCCAGCAGAGCCATCAATGCTTGTGCCAGTTAAGCTAATTGATGCAGATGCCCTGTTAAGCGCAACCGCAGTCGTTCCAATGTAAACAGTCGAGTTCCCTAACACCGCACTAGGAATCGTGCCAGACAAATTGCCTGCGGTTAAGCTAGTTAAACTCGCACCAGACCCACTGAACCCTGTGGCTGTCAGCACACCTGTTGATGGGTTGTATTGGTATTTTGTCGAGCTGGTGTACTCAGTGGTTAAGTTTCCACTGGTTGCCGCCGCAAACAATGGGTAACGCGTTGCATTCGTCGTTGTGTCATCAGTGACTGTGGCATAAGCCGTGGGGGTCACCCAAGTAGGGGCGCTTGACCCATTCGACTGTAAAACCTGACCTGATGTGCCAGCCGCAGTGAACGCATAAGCAGTACCAGTTCCATAAGCCACTGCGCCTGCGGTTGGTGTAGCCGTTCCGTTTGTGCCGCCTCGATTAATAGCGATGGTTGAGCCGTTCCAAGTTGCGCTGGTAATTGAGCCAGGGTAATCAAAAGTGTTGGTAGACCAAGATACATTAGCTGGCGTTTGATCGTGACGATCCCATGACCCAGCCGCTAAAGTGTTATCCAACAAAACAATGGTTACAAAACCGCCAGAATTAATTGTTGAAACGGTGGTTGATGAATTGTTTTGTACAGTAATTGCACCAGAACTTTGGTTATTGTTAAATGTGAACAACGCGCCATTAGGCAATGTTGTTGCATTGGGCAATCTAATAACTTGACCGCCAGAACCAGTTATTTGGTAGTTTTGGGCAGATGACGCAGTTAGCACGATTGTTGTGCCGCTTGCCGCTACTGTTGAATATCCCTCAAACAAACAATTAACTGAGATATTTGCATTTGCATCACGCAAAACAACAGAATTAGCGCCACTTGATGAAGTCACGCCAGTGCCGCCATTTGCGACCGCCAATGTGCCACCCAAAGTAACCGCGCCTGCGGTGTTGGTGTTTGGCGTTAATCCTGTCGTACCCGCTGAAAATGTACTGACAAAATTGCCAGAAAGCGCGGATGTTGGAATGGTTGTGGATGCAGTTACAGCACTTGTGTCATTTCCATACAAATAACCTGTCAAACCAAGAGTTTTTAATGTAGAAAGTGCCGCAGAACCGCCTGTTATTGCCACAGAACTGGCATTTTGGGTAGACATTGTGCCTAAACCACTAATGTCAGTGTTAGGAATGGTGGACACCGCTGTAAATGCGCTTGTGCCGCTTGCTTTAACGTAACCTGTCAATGTGGTTGCGCCTGTACCGCCATAAGCCACGTCAATTGTGCTTGCGTTCCATGTGCCTGCGGTCAGCGTTCCAACGCCAGTAATACCTGTGTATGAACCTGAGATTCTTGCAGTGTCAATCGTGCCAGATGTAATTTGTGTTGCGGCAATTGCAATATTGGTATCTAGCAAAGAAGTCAATTGACCTTGTGCGTTGACGGTAGCTGTCAGCGTTTTAGATGCAGACCCAACTGATGCGGCAGTTACACCAGTGTTAGCAATGCTGAATGTGTTAGATGCAAGATTTAAACCTGTGCCAGCAAAGTAAGTCCCTATACCTGAGAATTGAACCCAAGGCATAGGTGTAACGTTGATTGTTCCCGCATCTGTGGCAGTACAAACCCAACCAGTATTCGCATTATTTGTGCCGCTCAAAATGACTGTGTAAGCGCCTGCGACCTCTGACCACACATCCATGTCAGTTGATCGTGTCCATGCGCTTGCAGAGGCAATATAAATGCCGTTTTCAGCAGAGCTGGTTTGATTCTTGACCAATACGCGGTCACCCGCCACGGTCGTATACCCGTCAATGGTTTGCAGTCCAGACAGCGTGATGTTGGCTGTTGTGCCGCATTTGACCGCCTGCTTGGGATTTAACCCTTGGGCGATCTGGTCAACATAGTATTTATTGGCAATATCCGTGTTTGCGCTAGGGGTCGTGGTGACTTGCCCTGTGGTTGTCAGGATATTGGTAAAAACCCCTGTGGATGGGGTTGTAGCGCCAATCGTGGTGCTGTCAATTGTGCTTGCGGTGATGTGCAAGCCAGACTGATTTGGATCAATTGAGGCGTAAAAGGGCTGACCCTGACCGATAAAGGTTTGAAATGTTCCATCGACCGCAAAATAAGCCTGAACAGGCAGTAAGTTTTGATCTATGACTTTTGCAGGGTCAGCCATGAGCTTACGATTGGTCAGCGGCTGGAGTTACATACAAAATGCCAGCAGTAGCGGAATTGCTCTTTGCTGTCAGATAGTATGGTGTTGTTGGAGTCGCCAAAATCATTGCCGATGTCATGCCAGCAGGCAAAACAAAGTCGCCATTAGTGCCATCAACGGGAAAAGTGGGCGCACCGGGGTCAACCGTCCCCCACTTCACCGCCATTGGCGCACCGCCCGTATTCAAGAACGATGTGTAGTTAATCTGGTCATTCGTATTGTCATCAATCAACACAGCAGAATGCGCGGTGCTTGTGACTGATAACGCTACGGTTTGACCAGCGTTTCTTTGGACTGTTGAGCTTGCCATTATTGTTGCGCCACATGAATGATGCCAAAGTTCAGCGTCAGTGCCTCAGACAAAGAACCTGCGCTGGCATTGGAAATTACAACAGTGAAAGAACCATTTGACACAGCCGCAATGGTTAGCAAATAAGTGCCAGCGGTTGCCGCGCCAGATGCCAAAGCCACTATAGGAATGTCGTATGGAGTGACCAGATTATTAGTCACCACAAACGCCACTTCTGCACCAGCCGCCAAAGCCGCATTGTTAGTCACAATTTGACCAGCCGATGCGTTAATAGTCACGCCAGTTGATTTGCTTGTGGCCTGAGTGACTGAGGCAGGAGTCGCTGTCGATGAACCTGTGTTGTAACCCAATTGACCAGAAGTTGAGTTAGCAAACATATACTGAGAATTAATGATGTTTTGGTCTTGGTAAGCCGCACCAATTGCTTGAGAATTAGCCATGATTTCCCCTAAAAATTGAATGAATTGTACTTTGAAAAAAAGAAAAAGCCACCCCTTTTGAGGATGGCTTCTCCCTCTTGGTTACATGAAATCAGCTATATGTGCTGAAGTCATAGCCATAGACATAAATGTCCATCGTAGCCGCCGCACCTTGGGCTGTGCCAACGTTCAGATACAAGTTCTGAGCAGATTGGATAGCGGTAGATGCCACGGTGCGCTGAGACACCACGGTTGAGCTTGTCAATGCAGACAAAGCGGCGTTTGACACAATAGCTGTGCCACCAGCGCTAGGCGCGGTGAACAAGCCAGCGGCGGCAGTGGTCAGGCTGGTTGATGCGTTTGTGAAAACAACGTTGCTAACAGAGTAGTTAGTTGTGTTCAAAACTTGCAAAACAGCTTGGTCGCCAGTTGCGTTGACATTCACGCCAGTTGCGACAGCCAACAAGCGGATGGCTTGGTTGGAGGCGACATTCTGTGGGTGAATGGTGGTTGTGGTTGCTGGTCCGGGATTTGCCATTTGATTTTTCTCCTAAAAAGTTAATTAAGCGGCAACGCGGCAAGCGAGTTCGGGGTACAAGGGCGCCCAGCCATACAACACATCCAAACGAGTCGGGATTGAATCGTTGTTGATGGTGTATTGGCGAACCACACGCATGGACAGACCGATTTCCTTGTCTGATGCACGACCAGCGAAGTGGACACCCTCCGGCAACTCGAGATCAGCCACGGCGAGCGTAAAGGCGTTCCGGTGCATGATGATGTTTTGCGGAGAAACTGTACCTGTGCTGTTGAACTGAGTCACAGCGGCAGTGCTTGAGGTTGTGGGAATCGACACGTTCTGGAATTGACCAGCAGTGATAACAGCAGGGCTGACCACCACGCTACCAGACGAACCAGAGGCGATTGCAACAGTTGACTTAACAACGAAGTTACGCAACTTGTTAGAACCGTAGGCTTGGCGGTTTTGTGGGTTAACTGCGTACACACCAGCGATGGTGAAAGTGTCACCAGCGTTGAGGTTCAATGTACCAGTGTTTGCGGCTGTCACGGTGATGGTGCTAGATGATGCCCAACCAGAGGTCAAGAATCCGCTTGCAGTGGTGGTGTTGACAGATGCGGTCACGGTGGTGGTAGAGTTAGAACCAAATGTCTGAGACACAACGTTCTGATCCATCTTCCAGTTCATGCCTGCGCTGTCACGACCCATCAAGCCCTTGCGATATTGCTCGCCAATAGCTTCTTGTGGCACGAACAGACCTTTCAAGCTATCCACAATGGTTGCAGATGTGAAAGGTTCAACGATACATGAACGGCGGCCATCGCGTGGTGCGCCTTCAGCATCAAGGTATGCGCCTGCGGTCAGGTAGGTAATCAAACCTGTGGGTGGTGTGCCAGCAGTACCAACGATGTTCGCGGTTTGCAGGGTTGCCATTGACAGACCATCACGGTCAATCTTGTTGGCGATAGCCGCCACAGCAGGCTTCAACACGCGGTCACTGAACATATCCAAGGACAAAGCCAAGTCTTGTGTGGTGAACTGTGTGTCAACGTGGAACTGTGTGGACAAGGTAACAGGCACTGATGTTTCGTTGAAATCTTCAACGTTCAGGGCAGGGCCAGTTGTACCGATAAAGCGGCCGGGTCTGCGGACGTTCACGGTGTTACCGATTTTTGCACCTACGACTGCGAATTGGTCGTCATAGTTGCGGTCGACTTCCGATGTGAAAGTCAATTCGTTTTCCAAAACCATCAACGCTTCGTTGGTGATCTTGGAGATGGTTAGCAATTGATTTGCCATTTGATTTCTCCAAAAAGATTAGGTTTATCTGATCTTTCCTGATCTGCGGTTGGCTTTCCACTGTGCATAAGTGCCGTGAAATTCCCCATCGGAACCCATCGGTACATCTGCCGCGGTCGTCCCACCACGAATCGGATTGATCGGTGCTGGTGCTCTACTTTTAACCACAGTCTTATTTTCAGCAGTTGGCTTTGCGGATAACCGTTCTTCCAATTTCCCAATCTCTCTCAGCGCCGCTTTTGGCGACATCCCTGCTATCTTTTTGGCAAGTTCATCGTTTTCAGCTAGGTGATACAAGACCTGTGGCCCGACATCACTCTCCAGAATCGCATCCCTGACATCATCGTTTACAACAACATCACTGGACGCAACGACCTCATCAAAATCTGGCAGGTTTGCTTTGGCTTGTTGCACTTTGTTCGCCCAAGTCTGGATGACCTGTTGGCGCTGTTGTGCCGCACGTTCCTCAGCATCTTGTTTTTTCATTTCAGCGATTCGTTTGTCTGCCGTGTACTCTGCGAGTGCTTTGGCATATTCAAACGCATCCTGAAACTGACTTGGTTGCGGCTCTTGGTCTTCCTCCACCACGGTGGGCTTTGGGGTTTCAAGCGCCTTAATCCTTGCCTCTAGAGCTTCCCTTGCTTCGCGCTCTCGCCTTGCTTCTGCTCTGGCTTCCTCGCGTTGTTTGGTAATCTCTGAAAAACGCCTCTCAAGTTTAGGATTCTGCTTCTTTTCCTCTGTGGGTTTGGCTTCTTCCTGCTGTTCAGGTTCACTCTGGTCATCTTCCGCACTCGGCTCGGTTGGAGTTTCCTCTACGACCGCCTCGGGTGCTTCATTTCGATCAGCTAAACCTAATCTTTGTGCATAAAAATCTGCCGCATTTTCGCTGGTCAATACTGACCCTGCTTCTTTTTCTGACATGAGTTACCTCAAGAATTAACCTAGTTGACCCAACTAGTAAGGTTTTGTGGTTTTTACCACCAAATTATTGTTGTGTCAATGGATTTGCACCCATGTCAATGTCTGTTGCCGCAAACTGCATAGCGCTTTGTTGCTCACGGTCGCGCTTGGCAATTTCCTTGTTCAGTCTGGCAGTGTCCATGTGATGTAACAGCAATTCCATGATGGCTTCAATTTCCATCTTGTTTTGGCTGGTCACTGCACGGGTATTCTGGTCATTGACCTTAACTTCTGCCATCGTTTCAGTGTTGTGTGCTTTGGCGGTCTGGCGCAACAATTCACGTTTGGTTTCGCTGTCTTGCTTAACCTGCTCAATGTCCTGACGCTGTTTGATGACCATTTGCAGTTGTTGTAACTGCTGTGCCATTTGTTCCATTTGCGCTTTGCTTTGTGCCAATTGCATTTGAACTTGCGGCGGGACAGGGCTTTTCTCATCGACCTGAGACAGCGGGTTAAGAGTAGCCAAGCGGTCTGCGATGATGTCCGCACCGGGGAAGTCCATGTTCCTAAAGATCAAGTCACCCGCAGTCTGCATCAGCGTTGGGTCAGCGGTTAGCATACCCAGCATGGAATCCACGGCTTCTTGGCGCTTGCTGTTGTAGCCGGGGCCTGTCTCCATCACCACATCGTATTCACCCACCGTTACATCGTTCATTACCTCACCCACCGCCGTGCGCTCGTTCAACGTAATCAGTTCAGGCTTTCCATCATCCCCAATGATCCGCATGACACGCTCAGAGTCATAAATCTTGGGAATTAGGTCAAGAATCACCTTGCCTGTGTGGGAAATGGAACGGGTCAGGTTGTCGTAATAGTCATAGTTTGTCAGGTCAATCTGCTGTTGCTGGCCATTCAACGCCTTGCCAGAGATATTGCCTGTAGGCATCTGGCTTGGGTCAAAAATGCCCATGATGGCTTGCAAATCTTCATTGATTGCGCCAGCCGCCGCCATCACACCCGCAGGCGGTGGCTCAGGTTGCAGACGTTGGGGCGCTGGTGCAGGGCGACCATCGATGTCCAATTGCTTGTACCGCAGATAGGCTGTGGACTTGACATTGGCTTGCGCCCATTCGTTTTCGTGTCCCTCGTCCTGACCCTCTGCCATGATCCATTTGGCTTTAGGTGCAAGGGCAATGCTCTCGGTCAGGCTGGTTTGCCAGAAGTTGTACATCCGCTGTGGGTCTTTGGCGTGGCGAATCATGCCAAATTTCTTGCGTCTGTTGCCAATGACGACATGGCGACCGTAGCAGGGGATGACGGGGATAAAGCGCCCCGGCCAGTCTCTCTCCTCAATAACCTCAATTGCGGTCATCTTCTTCCACTTGATCGTCTTTTTGTAGCTTTGGCGCTCTCCAATCACCGTCAACCCAGCTAAGTCAATGCGCTCAAAGAAATCCTTGCCATCAGCAAATCTGGCTGTGCCATCTGACAATTGGTAAAGCGTGGCTTTCTCGCGCACCGTGTAGAAGTATTCAGCAAGGCGAATATCCTCTTTGGTAATCCATTCTGACTGACTATCGCCTGTGCCGCGCTGGGTGAATGAAGTCCCGTCATCTAAGTCAGGGTACATCGCCCTGAACACATCTTTGGGCAACATTGTGGTGATTAAGCATTTCTCAGCGTCTGACCCATCTGGTGCGATGGAGTTTGGATCCCAATAAACTGTAAACGGGTTATCCACAGGGTCAATGCAGATTTCTTGGTCAAAACTGTCCTCGCGGATGTACTTTGTGTTCACCCTCCAGTAGCCCCAACCCATGCGAACAGCGTAATCAAACCCGTTGTCATAGGCGTGGTCAGCGTTTGAGTTGACCTCAATGTGGCGAATTACCCCTGAAATGACTTGTGCGACCTTTTGGTCAGCTTGGGTGTTGGTGGCGTGGACTTTGATGCGTGGGCGTTGCTGGCGCTGTTGGTTTGTGACTTGACGGCAATAAGTGTCGAGCTTGTTGATGGTCAAAACAGGGCGAGATTCAAGGTTACGGCTGTTTTGCAGTTCCACAGGCCACTGGTCGCCATTGACAAACTTCAAGTCCTCTAGGGCTTCTTGGCGGTTATTCGTGTCTGCGTCATTGCAGAACTTCAGGAAATCTATCGCCTCTTGAATTATTAAGTCGTAATCGTCCATTTAGCCCATCCAACTGTTTGCGCCACCGTACAGGGGCATTGGTTTTGGTTTCCTACGTTCTTTGGGTTCATTCACCATCAACCCTAGCATTCTGAACGCATCTGCGCCATGTGAATAATGGTCGTGCAAGGGCGTTCTGCTAAATTGTTTGGTGTTTGGATCAACCTCATAACGATAGTGCCTGAGACATTGTAGACCATCATAGCAATTTTCACTATCAAAATAACACGACCTGAATATCGTTCGCGCCGCGTTAATGCTGTCCACGACAGGCGTTTTGGGAATGATTTTGGTCTTATGCCCTGCCGCCCTGACAATTTCCTCAATCGACCGCCCATTTGCCGCTAGCGTCTTGTTCTCGGCATCGTGCGGCAACCACAGCGTGTCGTACACATAGCCAAACTTTTGCATCTCAGACAAGTAATGGCTGATGGTCTGCTGGCTGTCTTCCATATACCTGATTAAGCGGGTTTCCATGCCTATAAACTGGACAAACCAAATGGCAGTCGCATCAGCCCACCCAAGGTCAAACACCGCATGAACAGGCTTTGTGGCATCGTAGGGAACGCGGGTGATGCGGTTCTCCAGCTCAGCCATTTGAACCTCTTTGGCAAATATCGCCCCATCCACTGTTTGCCTGCAAAACCCCTCCCAGACCGTCCTATGCGCTTCTGGGTCGCGGGACTTGAGGCTTTCCATCTCCAGCTTCAGGGTATCAGGAAACCACGGGTTGTCAGACCAGTTAACCTTTGTCACCACCGCGTTGTCAGGTTTGTGGACTACAAACCGTTGGTAGGTTTCGTCTGTCTCCAACTCAGGGTTAAAGGTAATCCATATCTCGCTGTCAGGTTTGCGGATGGTTGGAATCAGCACGTTCCAACTTAATCGAGTCACCGTTTGAGCTTCTTCAACCCAACAAATGTCCACGCCCTCATAGGATTTGACGTTAGCCACATTGTTCTTTAAGCCAACAAAACTGAACTCTGACCCATTCTTGCCACGAATGCTGGCTTGGGTGATTTCATAGAACGATTGCAGATTAAGGTCGATGATCTGGTCGCACAGCAGTTTGTGGACAGAATCCCTCATCGAGGTCATGAATTCCCGCGCACAAAGGATTCGCAATGGTTCTTTGGCGGCTTTGATTAGCAGTGCTCGAGCTACTCCCCAAGACTTAGCGCCACCTCGCCCACCGTATAAAACTCGGTATCGAGACTTTGGCGGGTCAAATAAACACGCCAGCTTTACAGGAAATTGGGCGTTGCTGACTTCACTCACTTGGTTTGACAAATGTCACTTGGATGCCCTGCAAAGGCTCACCATCCGCGCCAGTTACTTCATTCTTAACAGTTTCCGACCACCGCATTTGGCTCTTTGTCCACCAAATTAGGCTGGTCGTGTCGCCGGCAACCGCTTTGCTGTACAGAGTTTTGGCTATTTGCCCGTTGGCTTTTGCCTTGCCCATGTCCAACTCAGCGCGGTAATACTTCCGCAAAGTCTTGTCATCAATGCCCACCAATATGGCTATTTGCTCATGTGGCAAGCCTAATCCGCTGGTGCTTTCGACCATCTTGCGGCTTTCATCGGTTGGAATATGTGCGTCTGACATTTTATAAAGGGGAAGTGTTAGGGATTGTCCTATAAAAAAAGACTTGCAACAAGTTAAGTTTACTTTATAGTCATGCCATTCCTTGCAACAAATGAGGTCCTTATGGAAACCAAATTAAGCCAACTTAAAACCCAAGCAACCGCAGGCAATTGGCCAAAAGCCATAGCCATTGCCGCTAAATTTCCTGACCTTGGCAAAGAGCGCAATGCCATTTTGGATGCGCACCTTGCATTAACTAACCCACGCTGGATGCTGGGGCTTGGCAAAGATTTAGACAGTGCTATTGCTAATGGCATCTTAGCCCTCCAAACCCGTTACGGCATTTAGAATTTCATCATCTACTTGCACTACACCACAGGCAAGAGCCGCTTTTTTGCCATCGCCTTTAACAAATATTAAAACATTTTGATGCGTTTTGCCTAATTTGCGACTGGCGCTAAATTGCTTGCCTGCTCTTATGGGCAAGCTACCAACTGCCGTTACCAAAATGGCTTCATTGTAATAATGCAAACCAGCAGTTTTAAAAGCTTCAATAGTATCGCCTACAAAATCGTAATAATTACCTTTTTTGTTCCTTACTTCGCCAACCACAAAACAAGCA
>Ga0194038_1000832_pt1 | contig 13415 bp, 11 predicted proteins | sample JunL226m_MetaG_FD_148630 | JGI IMG/M metagenome (GOLD analysis project Ga0194038, IMG submission 148630) | Anoxic zone freshwater microbial communities from boreal shield lake in IISD Experimental Lakes Area, Ontario, Canada - Jun2016-L227-6m | ecosystem: Environmental > Aquatic > Freshwater >...
GAAGCGAACACCATCATCAGAATGCAATACCACGGGAAAACGCATGATCTTCTCCTATTTCCAACCCGCCTGCTTCTTGATGCTGTTCAGCGTACCGGCGGGGATGTCGCTGTCAGGGTGCTTGACCGTCACCAAGCCCTGCTTGGCCGAATGCTTGAACTGGTGATGCGAGCCTTTGACCCGCGCCAGAAACCAGCCATCGGCTTCGAGTTGCTTGATTATTTGTTTGCTGTTCATAGTGGTTATTATAACCACTTAACGAATAAAAGCAACACCATAACCTCTTTGATTCAGTCAGGGGAAACTTTGCGATTTGAAGGCAATGTCGGCGATCTGCTTTCCTTTAATGCCGAAACTGATCGTCGTGGCAGGTCCAAACTAAACTTTTCCATTGTTTAATTAAATCAAATCGTATATACAATAAACATGATTTACGAATGGGATGAAGCCAAACGTCTGGCAAACATCGAAAAGCACGGATATGACCTTTCATACGGCGATCTTGTGTACGAGTCACTCGACAAGGTTACATTTGAAAGTCATCGTCCGCATGAACACCGGTGGTGCGATGTTGCCATGATTGAGGGCGAGTTCATGGCTCTGACTCTCACCTATACCGTTCGAGGCAATGCTATTCGCTTTATCTCGCTGCGTAAAGCCAGTCGCAAGGAAAGGAGACTCTACTTATGGGCAAAATCGTTAGAATGACCTCTGAAGAAATCAAAGCCATGCGCGCAGCAGGCGGCGACATGACTGACTGGGAACGCGTCCGCAACTTAACCGAAGAAGAAGTTGAACGAATGGCAATGGAAGACCCTGACAACTTTCTGAAAGCCGATGAAGACTTGGCACGAATCACAGTCCATCGTCCAGGACTCCGTGGACCACAAAAAGCCCCTACAAAAAAATCGTTAGCAATTCGACTTTCGCCTGATGTAGTTGAATACTTCAAGGCAACAGGAGCCGGATGGCAATCACGCATTGACTACGCCCTTCGTGACTGGATGTCCGGGCATCCGAAGAAACAGGTCTGACTCATATAATTTCAAATGAATTATGTAGATGCTCCAACCGTTCTGCTTTCTCTGATTCCTTTGAATACGGGCCTTTGCTTTGTATGATTTAGCATTTTGCCGAAGGTCCCCGTCCATAGCCGTCCACGGTCACCATTATGGGTACATCACGCCTTAAAGCATCGCCGAGAGTTTGAGCCATGCGGAGACTGTAATCGCCGAAAGCAGGGTGCTGACCGAAACAGTAGCCACGGCAAAGTCCATATCACCGTCAATTTCATGGGCCATAACCACGGCAATGGTTGCTGTTGGAGTGGCCAGAAGAATCAGCCCCGGCAGATAATCCTGCGCGGATAGTCCCAGAAACCGGAAGCCCAAAAACCCCAGCCCTGGCAGGACAATCAGTTTTATAATACTTGCAGACATAACTGACGCGATTCGAGATCGAACCAGATCAAAAGTCAAGGATGCTCCGATTATCAGCAAGGCCATGGGAAGCGCCAGCCCGCCGATTATTTCCAGCGTTTGATCTATGACCTTTGGAATGGGAATCTCCAAAAGAGACACCAAAATCCCGGCGATGGAAGAAATAATAACGGGATTACCCAGTATTTTTACAAGTGCAAGGCTCGATTTTCCCTTGATTGCCGCATTGTCCGAGTAGTATTGCAGGATGCTTATGGCCAGAAGATTCTGAAGAATCATTACGAATCCCGCGATGATGCTGGCTCGGACCAAGCCCTCGTTTCCCATCGCATAAAAGGCTATGGCCAGCGCAATGTATCCTATATTGCCATGAAATGCACTTTGAACAAATGTTCCCCGCTGCCCCCTCCGCGCCGCCCGGATAAAACCGGCTGCAAACCAGGTAAAGCCGAACACTATCAGAACAGCCATTAGCGTAACCATAACCACACGGATGTCAAACTGGGTGGTGATGGTGGCCTTGGCGATTGATCGGAAGATCATTGCAGGTATCGCCAGATAAAAGACCAGCCGGTTACCAGGGCCTAAAAACGCCTGGGGAATGAATCCCATGCGGTGAAAAGCCCAGCCCAGCAGAATAACAAAAAAAATTGGAAGTATCGTGGAAAGAATCGTCATGACTTTATGATCATCTGAAGTTATTAGGAGGCATTGGATCATATCCTGCTTGCGACCTATCAAGAAACCACCCTAAATTTATGTCTCAAAGCTACCTTGGCAAACATCTGCGCCAACCCGGCCCCCAGACTGAAAATCGATCCAATATCAAGGTAATTATCGGCGGTCTGGTCAAAAAACACATTGAGGCTGGATTGCATACCCTCTTCCGGTAACCAGTAACACACCATTCTACCGGTTTATATGTGGTTTTGCTTGATATTGACCCACAGCAGGCACGCTGTCTCCGGGCCGTAATTGACCCACTGGCCGGGCGTTTCAGATGTCAGGTAGATCAGTTCTCCGGGTTTGAGGGTGTAGTCTGTTGAATCGACGGTCAGGTGAAGCTCACCGGACAGGAGATAGCCGAATTCCTGTCCCTTATGGACAAAAAAGTGAGACTGTAGTTTTAATCCGGGGAGAATTTCAATCAGATATGGTTCTGCGTCAGTATCCATAAGCAGGGGGAGAAGTCGTTTTCCTGCGACAAGCGCATACGGAAAGCCATGAGACTTTACGTCCACGGCATCCCCTGCCGTGAAATGAATTTTTCTGCCGATCGGCCTGGATTCCTGAAAGAACTGACCCACTTCGACGCCCAGCACTTCGGCAAGCTTTATCAGGGCTGGTAGCGACGGATAGATCAGATTGCCTTCCACCTGTGAAATGGTGCTGGCCGTAACACCGACACGTCTGGCCAGATCGCTCTGAGATAACCCATGTCGGGTGCGCAATTCCTTCAGCCGGCTTCCCACATCGATTCGGCTGACCGGATGCGCTTCCGCCTCAAAGGATACCTGCATATCCTTGGCCCAGTAGTTGTATGGGGTGTTGGGCGATGGAAGGTGCCGTTTTTCAGCCTTTATCAGGGTCAATGCGGTTTTGCCACGCTTCACCGATAGATCAATCACCACCTGTGCGATCTGGTTGATCTGAGCCCTAAGCCGGGAGGAATGCGCGCGTTTTTCTATCATCCAGTAAGCCACGGTATTCAGCTCATAAAGTCTGGGGCAAGAGTGTGCGTAAAAATTCAATATCTGATCTTCGCCCTGCCACAATTCCTGCATTCCCGTCAGGCTTTCAAAGATGAACCGGACATCACCCTTTAGTTTGGCGTGAACATTGTAGAAAATCTCCATCACGTTGTGCGTATTTTTAGGATCTTCCACGCACACAATCTGACACGGCCACGGCGCAGCTTGATCCTCGTAAAATTTCAGAAAAATATCCGTTCCGGCTCCCTTGCCGAATGTAAAACAGTCGATCAGAGTCAACTGACCATTAACTGCCAGAGGCCCCAGCTTATCGAGAAGGTTCTTGGGAGATCGATCAAAACTGACATAGATCAAGTCCTTCTTCAAGTTTTGAGAGGACTGCAAAAAATTGTGGCAGAATACACTGGCAAGGCTTCCAGCATCGTCATACCAGATGACATTGTCGCCTATAAAGAGCCAGCCCAACAGCTCATCGAGATACCGAATCCCCGTGGATACTGCTGCGGAATTGGCGGAATTGTCTGAATCAGCCGAATCTTCCATCATGTTCCCCCTCGTTTGTATAATGATCTGTCCTTTAATCGCCGCAGCTAACAGATTTCGATTTTTCCGGAACATCGTTCACCATTTCACAAATCACCGGTTGCTCGTGGACGATGCCAGGTATTTCATATTCTATCCGATTATAACAGTGCTTAATGTAAACCGCGCAGATTCTCCCGTCTGGTTGATTTGCTTATTAAGCCTTCGGCTAATGCGTCCTGGACGGCTCCACTATTGCCGGACTATCGGTGAAAAACGCTGAATCAGTCCGTCAATAATACCTTTTGTCTGACGGAGAATACCGACTATTGCCATGATTTCGTCTTTTGTTGCATCATACGCCAGGCTTTCGGCATAGACCAGTCCGTCAAGCATGACGAAATACCAGTGGCGGCCGATGATATAAGCACCGTAAATCGGGTGCGTATCGGGATTTGCCTTCTGCGCTGCAACCATTTCAGCCAGAAGTTGTCCTGTCGGATCGTTTGACGTGTCCGCCTGTTTCTTGTATTCATGCAGAAAAAAGAAGGGTTTTCTGGGCGCCTGCTTTCCGGATGCCACAAAAAAATCAACAACACCCCAGAGCTTCTTTCCCTCCGAATATTCTACAGACAGCTCTCGTTCGAAAAATGGTCGATAGTGAGGCTGCCAAAAATCAACAAAAAGTAGGTGGACAAGCTCCATATTCGACATTAAATGTTATTATATAGCATGCGAAAGAATTTTTCAAGCCTGTTTTAAGTCGGGTCAATGAAGGCCAGTGATAATCAAGTATTGATCGTGCGGAAAACAGGTGGTTTTGATTCCTATGGTTACCCCCGGAAAATGAACAATCTGCTAAGCTATAAAGTATAGCCTGGTTCTGGCAAACCTTGCGGAGGGGTTATTTGGTGGTATCTTCCTTAGCGTATTTATGATGAAATTTCACTCTGATAGCTTGGTCCGACCCCGGTTGCTTATTTATGTTGACACAAGTTCAAATATATGATTTGTCACGGATTCAGGTGATGAATGTACACAGTGCTTTTCTATCTGGATGAAAGTGCTTGTTGATTTGACAAAACTTACAGACCTATGCGGAAGGGAGGATCAGATTAAAAGTAGTGGTGACAAGTGAAAGACATTTTTATCCACATTCTTTAGGAGGTATTATGTTGAAATACAAGAAATCAATATTGACTATTATTGCAATTACTCTTATGCAGGTAAGTACGGTATATGCAGCCAATTATTCAATTTCGGGTGCTATATCAGGTCCACTAACAAACACAACTTTAGCTGTAACCGTGCAGCCTGATATAATGCTACCGGCCGGCACTCCCCTTTCCCTGTTTGTAATCGGTTATATGCCCAATGATGACTACATGACCTGGTATTACATGCTGCCATCGGGGAAGTGGACACCACAGACACAAGAGACAAAATGGAGTGATATAATCTCCTACGCGACCACAACCACCGCAACACCTCCAATGCCTATAACTATCACGCCTATATACAGTGCTGATGTATCTGCCGTTGCAGGCGCCGTCATATTCGTCGGTTACGCCGGACCAAATTTGGTGCAAGTATCCCAACCAGTCGCTGTTATCCCGAACGCTACCGTCAATGATCCAGTTCCTTATCCGAAATCTTTTGCCCCATCAAACTGGCCGAACCATATTGCCATGGGATCGGCAATGGATACAATGCATGATATCCCTTATTTCGCAAACATTGAAGCTATCAATAAATATGCGACAGGAGATGGTGCTCCAGGTCAGATTGTAGCTCCCCGTGTAATCAACTCTCTGATTGACGATGCATACGAACTAACCAATCTGCAAATGAGTCACACGGATAATTATTATTCTGTTAGGCCGGTTCTTGTTGAATATACAGCCAATGGCAGTCAAAGTCTTGAAATTTTGCAGGCTGATTTCACACTCAACAATATGGCTATGCACTTTATCAACTTAATGAAGGATTGTAATGCAATTGGCGCCCAGTCCAGCATAAATACAAGCATTATATTAAACCCGGATTTGTTGGGAGAGATTGAGCAGTTTTTATTTACTAACGCCAGTGCGGCCAATAAGACTAACCCTAATTTTATAGCTAACGTTATAAATAGCCCCAATGCAAATACAAACGCAACGAATCTTTTAGTAAGTGGCTGCACAGGCAATTGCTCATTACAAGTAATCGAGGCGCTTAAAATAGCTGTTTATTTTATAAACAATAAGCCCGATAGTACTTCTCAAGCTGACTTCGCTACAGCGGTTGCCAACTATACGAGTGTCACCAAGGCATCAGTTAACAATAACACGGCATCGGTTAATCTTCCAACGGTTACTGAGGATTTCGCCGGTTATATTCAGACAATCAACTGGATAGTAAAAAATTATGCACCTAAAGCTAATTTTGGCTGGCACTCAAACATAAGGACTAGTTATGATACCCCGTGGCTTGGATTATATGATGGTTTGTGGACTCATACCATTCCTAGTTCCTCGAATATTAATGCTTACGCAAGCGTAATATCTACTTTCTGGAATAGTTTAGGAGTTTATACAGGAAGTTACAAGCCTGATTTTATTGTGTTTGACAAATATGGAGTTAATGGACTTAGCAGTTATGTTTCCACCTTTTCAAATGGCTATCTTTTCAATCAACAAGATATGAAAAGCTATTTCGGTTTTGTAAAAGCTATTACAACCAAATTGGGTGTTCCCGCCATGCTTTGGCAGATACCGGGTGGTCATATCGGTGCGGATGAAACGAATACCAATACCATGTCAACAGAAGCCCAGTTCTTATTCGGCGATAAGCGATTTAGCACTGCGAACGTTCCCTCCGGATCACTCAGTACTTACTATCGCTCATACCAAAAGGTTGATACTGCTCAATTTCTAAACAGTACCTGCGGCGGCGACAACAGCGCGTGCGACTGGAGTAGTTCAAACCTTGCTATGGCGGAAAATTCAAATGTCTTTGCTATTCTTTGGGGAACCGGCACCAGGTCAACCAGTATTGGTACATATCCAGGAGGAGATCAATTAGATGGCGGATGGCTATTAGGCAAAGTAAATGAATACTACACTGCGCCCTTCTTTCAAACAGGCGAAAATACTCCGACAATCCTCTCTTCTACTCTCAACCAATGACATTCGGCAGTACAATCTTTGTCTCGTCACCATCTTGTATTCGCCCTTTCGATAAGGCGAATACAAGTATGGCCGAAACGATGATCAATGCATTCAATCGGGCACAACTCCATATTTTGTAACAACAAAGCAGGTATTGCCATTGGTGGATAAAACTGAACTGTATTCCATATCCACCGATAGACGCGTGATTCCATCGGCAAGCAGAAGACCAGGAATATGGATTTTTAAATCGTTGGAATATGTTGATTCTTCTTTTTCGCACTCCGGTCTATAACTGGTTAGCATGGCGGCGTTGGTCATTTTAAAAATTATCAGGGCCGGATACGTCGGATTGTACTCATAAGCAAAATCCGCCCAATACGATGGGGCATACCACATTTGCTCGATAGAGGCAAGAACGGGTATAAGTAGCACTAAATTTCCATCTAATGTCGCCATACATCTTGTTGATGCCTGTGTAACCGTGACATCCTTGGGATTACCCTCTGCGCCTGTTGCGGTTACGCGTATGGTGGCGGTTCGTGCTGATGTGCTGGCATTCGCTGTGAAACTGCAATTGATGGTTCCAGTATCGGTTCCATTGGCGCCAGATGTGATCGTAAGCCAACCGCCGCCTGAAATCACTGTGGCTACCCACGGCATGGTTCCGGTTCCGGTATTTGAAACGCTGAACATAGTTGCGCCTGCATCTTTAGCCACAGGCCGGCTGACCGGACTCACGGAAATAACCGAATGATTCAATGGCCAACCACCCCGAACGGCGCGGACATAATAGCTATTGCTCTTATTGTAGCCATTGACATCGCCGAAGTAGAAATTCACGTTCCACGCGTCGTAGGTAACATTTGCACATGTAGTGCTGGACCAATACCACGACACGGACGTATCGGGAAAGTACATGGTATTGATCGCAGGACTATACTGGATGTTGTCCGCCAGGCTGCGCAATTCCTTGATGGTAGGCAGCCGCCAGTCCGTATGTCCGCCAAGATTTAGCCCCGTACAATAGGCCAGCGACTGCTCCCATGTCTTATTGGATGAACCGGCCTGCTGCCACATTAGTCCTGTAGAAGTATCCGTAACCGTGCCATCACCATTATCCGTATAACTGATGCCGGCAGTCGAAGTATCATCCAGTGTTCCGCTGTCCATGACATCCAATGACCCAACAACCAAATTACCCAACGATGCTGCCTGTCCACCCCGAACAGCTCGAACATAGTAGCTATTGGTCTTAAAGTAAGCACGGACGTTGCCGTAGTCGAAACTAACATGCCAAGCATTGTCGGTATATTTCGTGAGGGTAGTACTGGACCAATATGACGATGCGGCTGTACTCGGAAAATATTCGGAATCTATCGCTGGCCCTGGGGATGGAATGCTGTAATTAACTATATAGGCCAATTCGCTGATAGTGGGCATCCGCCAGTTGTTATAGCCGCCATAGTTGGCATCATTCAAGGCTTTGATAAAGTCTTCGGTATCCGTGCCAGCGCCTGGAGCGCCAGCATTACCGCCATTGGTAGTCGGATTGCTGTCGTACCATGTATAAGTGTTATCAGCATCGTGGGGGTTGCTGTAGTCTGGCTTGCCATCCTTGTTATTTTTCATCTCCCAGACCAGGCCGGTAACATTGTCCTTCACCATAACCCACGACTCAGCCGAATCCAACAGCACATTGCCGCTGCCATCCAGCTTGGTGTATGACATTGGATTGATGGTATATTGGGTGTCCTGACCATAAAATGGTTGGTCAGATGAAGGACAAGGAATCTCGACTGTGGCATTATAACACTTCGTCTGGCCGGTATCCGGAACATGAGATGCCCACACATCTGCTGTGAACAGCGATAAAGCAAAGCATACAAATATCCGCATAAGCTCTTGTCTTTTCATTGAAGTCTCCTTGTGCAAGTTTGTTTGTGTGAGATTATGGTAAATCCGGTAGAACCAGTAATATTTTGGGGACTTACCTATTTATTCTCTATTGACTTTCTGCTAAGTTTAATACATTATTGATCCAATAGTCAATATTTTATTGACTCACACCTCTTTCTCACTGTATTCGCGTAGTCAAGGAGGACCGACGGCGATCGAGGCGTTTTTTTCACAGACCGGGATGCTAAATTCGTCAGTAAGCGCATTGCACACGGCCTGTCACGGAGTAATAGCAAAAACGAGCTTGAAGAAAGGTTGATTACTGAATGAGGTTGATTTTTTTACCGGCCTGCCCGGGGAGTTGTTGTCCGAAATGGCGGCAGCGGCTACGGAAATTGATGTCCCAGCAGGACAGAAAGTAACGGCCGAGGGCGAGTACAGTTCGGCCATGTATATTGTGGCCTCTGGACGGGTCCGAATTCATGAGGGGGAAAAGGTGATCCGGGAGCTTACGGAACGCCGTTCCTTCGGAACCCGTTGCGCCCTGTATCCACGGGATCGTTCCAGTTCGGTTACCGCCATGGAGGACTGCCTGCTACTGAAACTTCCCCCTTTGGAAAAGGGGGATTGAGGGGGATTTTTCTGGTGGATAGCCTCCTAAATCCCCCCTGGCCCCCCTTTTTCAAAGGGGGGGAACCCTTTCGATTTTAATATTTTAGATTAGCGGGTGCAAGAGCGTTCGATGAAATTTAAGAATGATACTCAAATACTTCTATGGATATTTTCAGGTGATAGGAGCCACCGACATGAATGATGCATGTCACAACCATCTTGCTGGTGGATACATCGCAGGACTCGCCTTTTTTTTTCTGAGTGCATGCGCCTCCGTAGGGCCTGATTACCATCCGCCCGCAAAGGCGATATCCTCACAATGGCAAACGCCTCTGCAGGGAGGTCTTGCAGATGAACCCATCGATCGGAAGGCGCTGTCTCACTGGTGGAGTCAGTTGAATGACTCCCTGCTGTCGATGCTGATAGATCAGGCTGTGGCGGAAAATCTCGATCTGAAAGAAGCCCGCAGCCGGGTTCGAGAGGCCAGGGCCCGGCGCGGCAGTGCCGAAACCGGGCTGTTTCCCCGTGTGGATGCTGCCGGCCAAATGATGCAAATGAAGGGGAGCAAAGAAACCGGGGCTGGTACGGAGCGAAACCTCTTTACCTCCGGCTTCGATGCCGGATGGGAAGTGGACGTTTTCGGCGGAGTGCGCCGTTCCATCGAGGCTGCGGATGCGGACCTCCAGGCCAACCAGGCCGGCCTGCGGGATGTGCTGGTCACCCTGACCGCCGAAGTGGGGCTCAACTACGTCGAGATGCGGACCTATCAGGCCCGCCTGACTATGGCGGAAGAGAATCTGAAGGAACAGGAAGACATGTACGATTTGATCCGCCAGCGTTTCGACGCTGCGCTGAGTGACGCTCTTTCGATGGAGCAGGCGCGATACAATGTGGAAAACACCCGCTCGCAAATTCCCAGGCTCCGTTCGGGGCTGGAAGCTTCCAAAAATCGGCTTGAAGTCCTTCTTGGAAAGGTTCCCGGGCAGCTTCGCGCTGAACTGGCGCCGGCTGCGCCAATTCCCGTAACCCCGTTGCGCGTGGCTGTGGGGATTCCTGCCGACTGCATTCGACAACGGCCTGATGTTAGCCGCGCGGAATGGGAACTGGCCGCCCAGAGCGCTCGCATCGGCGTGGTCACCGCCGAACTCTATCCCAAATTTTCGCTGTTGGGCTCAATTGGGATCGAAACACTAACCATCGTCGGAGTCGCCTCTACTGATGATCTCACCTACCGTATCGGGCCCCAATTTTCATGGCGCATCTTCGATGCTGGCGCCATCCGCCGGAACATCAATATCCAATCTGAACTTCAGGAACAGGCGCTGGCCCGATACGAATCCGTTGTTCTCAAAGCGCTGGAGGAGGTTGAAAATGCCTTGAAGGCCTATGCAGAAGAGCAAAACCGTCGGCAAGCCCTGATGCAGGCGAGCCAGGCAGCCACTAAGGCCATGATTTTTGCACAGGAAAAATTCAGAGCTGGTCTTATCGCCTTCTATGATGTACTGGATGCCCAAAGATCCCTTTTTTCTTTCGAAGATATGCTCGCCCAAAGCAAGGGGGCCGTCACCGCCGATCTGATCACCCTCTACAAGGCCCTGGGCGGGGGCTGGGAAGAAATGAGCCAAAAAGAGAGCGGGCAGCCATAATGCCCACCCCGTGCATATATACATCATTATTTTTTCATACCATCTGCCGCTTGGCCAACTGCTGAAACAGCCCGGGTTCTGCGATCAGTTCCGAAAATGTTCCGGTCTGTACAATACGTCCGGCCTCCAGAACATAGATCCGGTCGGCGCGGACAATGGTCGAGAGCCGGTGGGCAATGACAATCCGAGTGGCGTTTAGTCGTTCCAGACTGTCGGAAACATGGGATTGGGTTTCGTTATCAAGTGCGCTGGTGGCTTCATCGAAAATAACTATTTTCGGGTTGCGCGCAAGCGCCCGGGCGATCAGGATGCGCTGTTGCTGCCCGCCCGATACCGCACCCGCATACATGAGGGTATGCATCCCCATTGGCATCGCCGCGATATCCTGGTCCAGTCCGGCCATCCGGGCCGCTTCCCATGCCGTTTTCATGGGCATTCCGGAAGCGCCGGCAATATTTTCGTATATGGAGCCATTGATCAGTCCGCCCCCCTGAAGCACCACGCCGATCTGTTTGCGCAAATCTCTCAGGTTCACCGAAGTGAGGTCGATCCCCCCATAAAAAATACCTCCGGTCTCCGGCGTTTCAAATCCCAGCAGCAGCCGCACAATCGTGGATTTTCCAGCCCCCGAAGGCCCCACAACAGCGATCAATTCCCCCGGTTCGGCTATGATGGATATATTGTCGAGAAGGGCCGGCATATCCGGACGGTAGCGAAAGGTCACATGGCGGATTTCCACGTTCCCGTCGATTTCGCCCATGGGCCTGCGGCTTTCCACAACTTCGGGTATGGTTTCCAGGATCGGTGACAGACGTTTGTAGAGTACAACCGTTGTGACGAGAGAGGGCATGACACCGGCAAAACCGGTAAAAGCCGCCGTGAGGGAGGAAAATGCGGCGGTATAGGCGAGATAATCCCCTACATTCAGCGTTACCTCCCGCCAGTGAGTGCCGACGATGAGAAAGAACAAACCGGACATCAGCGGCGGAAACAAGGCATTCAACATTGCCAGCACATTCATATTGTCGATGGATCGGGATTCCCATCGGATATTTTTTGCAAGAACGCCAGCCCACCAAACGAAAGCACGGTTTTCTGAAATTGACATGCGGATTTTGGCGATCCCGGTCAGCATCTGCAGACCGATTCCCGCCAGTTCCCCCTCATAGTGATACTGTTTGCGCTGGATTCGATAATTTTTATATCCCACCCTGCAGATCAAACCGATGTAGATGAGAAGCACGCCCAGCCCCACCATGGCCAGTGTTCCACTGTAAGAGAACATCATGGCCAGATTCGGGGCGGCGAAAACCAGGGTCATGCAGCCCATGCTGACATTATCCGCCATCCGCGCCCGCATGGCATCCACCCCCATGACCCGTTTCGCCATATCTCCGGCCGTAAAACGGCTGAAAAATCGAGAAGAGAGATTGAACATTCGTCCCCATACGGCAGCCTGGAGCTGGAAACTGGACTGCGTTTTCATTCGCAGCATCAGGATGGATCGGGATAATGCCAGAAGTGCGCCGGTAAGGGCTGTACTCATCAATATCACGCCTGCCTGAAACAGTTGAAACGTATCACCAGCCGGAATCACGGTATTGAACATGACGCCGGTGAACCATATTGGCGCCAAAGCGATCACTCCGCCGATAAGTCCGATCAGCAAGACAGCGCGAAAATCCCTTTTCAATCCTTTCACGGTAACCGACAACACTTCTTTCAACGAAACGACACCCGACGACAACGGCGTATAGACGGTAATCGCACGAGATTCAAGTTCCGCAGCCACCCGATGGTTTACCCGGCGCTCCAGGCCGTTCACCGGATCGAAGCATCGCCAACCGCCTGCGGCGTAATAAAGGGCCACAGGCATCTGATTTTCGGCCCGAAAGGCGATGGCTGGAAGTCCTTCTTGCCGCCACCAGCCGTCACCGAGCTGAACCGTCCGATAGTATAAATTACATGACTCCAGAAGCCGTGTAGCCTGGGAGATGCCGTGAACTTGATCCAGGTTACCGGACGGATCGGGAAGGACGATCTCGAAGCCGCAGATATGGGCAATCCGCTGAATCACCCGGTGAAGCGGCAACGGAGATGGGGACGTCAGGGAGGCATCCGGGATCCGTCGGCGCTGAAAGATCAGTCGTCGAAGATGCTCCCGCACCCCTTTGACGGCGGACTGTTCATAGGCCATCAGTTGTTTCTGACGCCGCAGGCGTCGCTGCCTTCGGAACGAAACCGCCACCAGCACGGCGCGCAGATACAGCCCGTATATCAAGGCAAAGACTTCGCCCGCCTTCGAATCGGCAGTCAGCTCGGCCGTGGTGCGGCAGGTAATGGAGACAGTGTCCTGACATTCGAACCATATCTGCGGCGATAGAGGAAATACCGCTCCGGCGCCGAGGAGCATCTGCTCTTCGTTCCCGTTCAGGA
>Ga0194038_1000833_pt1 | contig 13415 bp, 10 predicted proteins | sample JunL226m_MetaG_FD_148630 | JGI IMG/M metagenome (GOLD analysis project Ga0194038, IMG submission 148630) | Anoxic zone freshwater microbial communities from boreal shield lake in IISD Experimental Lakes Area, Ontario, Canada - Jun2016-L227-6m | ecosystem: Environmental > Aquatic > Freshwater >...
GCCGCTTCAGTGTTTGTGATGGATTTGGATAAGGCCATTTATGATCAACATACTTCTCCTATGCAAAGCCACATTAATGTGGGCTTTGGATCTGATGTAACCATTCATGAGCTTGCGCATGCAGTTGCGAAAGCAACTGCTTATCCAGGCAGTATTATTTTTGATGCTACTAAACCTGATGGTGCGCCTAGAAAGTGGATGGACTCAGCACGCTTAAATCGCTTAGGTTGGAGTACCAAGGTGGATTTGATGGAGGGGCTTAAAAAGGCCTATACCGATTATTTGAAAAACTACACTAATTAAATTGGTGCATATTTTGAGTGCAAGCTTATTAGACGGAATATTAGGGGCTTTTGCTAATCCTGTAGTGATAAAGCCTGCGCGCTTAACGACTGAGCTACTCCAAGTGTGATTTTTTTAAAAATAGTATTAGCGCCCTTTATCATTCGATTGGGGTCTATATAGTGGTACCAGAGGCCTTATTCGATGACTAATAGGTAATTATGTCTGTATCAAAGAAATTTAAAAGCGAAATTCCATCCTGGCTCATTTGGATTCAGTGCACTGCCTTTGTGGTGCTGTATGCTTTTTGGATTCTTCCGGAGATTGTTGGCTTTCGCAATACAGCTCTTGTAGTTGGAGCCTTAGCCGGACTTTATCCCATCTATCAATACCGCTACCTCCTTTTGTATAAAAGGGCAGTGCCTATCTGGCTTATTCTGGGTTTATTTGCCTGGGCTACTTTTCATCTATTTTTCTTATCCCAAGACTTTGCTTTGCAATTATTGGAATTTAAAAGGATTTGGAAATACGCTGCCATCGGTACCATCTTTGCATTTGGCTTGGGTATCTCATTAGCAAGCGTATCAAAGGCTAGCGCTCATAGTCAGGGAGTAAGGGCGCCTTATTGGGCGTTCATCTATCTTGGTTTATGTCTTCCGGTAATGACTTATTTGCTCAAATACACCTTAACCACCTATGGCGTTATGTTGGGTATTCAGACCCCTACTTATTTGCAGATCTACTTTAACTCGCAGCCCTATTACGTCCCCAAGACGGATTATGTGGCATTCTGTTTGCCTACCCTGGCGATTGCTTTGGGCCAAATACAAACCTTATTAACATCGCAAAATCGTCTAAAAGTGTGTCAGTATCTAGCACTTTTTTTCTATATGGCAGTTATTACAGCAACCCTTTTCCTCTTTGATAGACAGAATATTAAAAATGGTATGGCTTATGCTGTGCTGTGCATGGGGCTCCTTGCGATCTTGTTCCTCATTAAGGGGGCACCGGGCAGGTTTTGGCGAAAATTAGTATTGGTTGTTGTTGGGGTGGTTTGTCTTGGGACCCTTCTTTATCCTCATATGCAAAAAAATGATTCCTGGAAAACGCTGGCCGCTGATTCTAGGATCGCCTTCCAGTTAGATAAATACCAGCAATGGAAATATGCTGGGGCCCAAGGTTACCCCGACAATGAATATGGAAAAATGGTCTCGATAACCAACTATGAGCGAGCAGCGTGGTTTAAAGTTGGACTGCAATTAGCTGCCAAGAATCCTCTGGGCTACGGCTTAGTAGAGGATTCTTTTAAAAAGATGGCAAAAGCGCAATGGCCTGAGGTTAGCCCCAACCTTTCCCATAGCCATAGTGGTTGGTTAGACGTTGTGTTGGGTGTGGGATTACCGGGGTTTATATGCCTATTTGGCGCGCTCATCATGTCGATAAGGCAATCTAAGGACATTTTGCAGCCTTGGCGAAGTTTGGTATTTTGGGGGGTATTTGCCAATGTGGTGCTTTGGGTTAGCACGGAGGTCTCGGCTACGGTACCTTTTGCTGCCCTCATTTTTTGGGCTTCTTGGGCAGCCGGTTTGATTCTCTTGGGTCAAGAGCGTAATGACTAAAAATGAAGAGAGCTCCCTAATACCGTCACCATCTAGCAGATGTAGACCAGTTAGGGAGTAAGAAGGATTATTTAGCTTTGATCCGAATAATCCCGATGGCTCCCCCAGAAAGTGGATTAGTTCAGAGCGCCAGAATAAGCAGAGTTGCAATGCCAGAGTGGGTTTGGAGCAGGGTTTAGGGCGGGCTGATACGCAGTTTCAGAAAGTTGATCCTGAGCCAAAATCCGTGAGCAAAATGGCAGTACTCACCTTTAAAATCAGGATATTTTGTTAATTAAAGTCCATGTGAAATCGAGATCTCATCATATTAATGCGCTGTTTAATCTAGCCGGCGGTGCTAGTGCAGGGCTGATGGTTTTAGTGCTTCCATTCCTGCTTAATCGTATGTTAAGTCAATCTGACTATGCTGCCTGGGTATTGGGGTTTCAGGCTGCTTTGTATGTACCGATGTTTGGGTTGGGTGTACATCAATTGCTAAACAGCGCTATTGCTCAGCATTTAGCGCGCGCTGAATACGACCATTTGGAGCGCCATCTTGCCTCGGGCTTAGTCATCGTGGCAATACTAGCTTCCCTTGCACTTTTCTTCGTGCTTGTAGGCAGTTTTTTTGTAATGGATCTGGCAAAAACTAGTACTAATCAAGATTTGAGTATTGTCCAAGTTTGGCTGGTAGTTGGAGGCGCCGCTAGTTTGGGACTCTTTTCTTTATTCTTTTTTGGTTGTTTTGGTGGTCAGCAACGTTATGAGTGGGAAAACCTTTATAGGGCAATTATTTCTATTGGATTTATCACCTTGATCTTGCTTAGCTTGGGTTTAGGGTATTCAATTCACCCAATTATATTAAGCCAGCTTTATTTTGCAGCCATTTGCACGGGTTTATTATTTTTGCTTTGGCGCTTTGCTAGGCAGCCCCATTTGCCTATTCCAAAACCCAAAAACTGGCATTTTCCGACCGTTAAATCCTATGTGCGTGGAATGTATGGCTTAAGCATTTGGCAAGTTGGCATGTTGATGGTGTCAGGTTTTGATGTTTGGATTGTGGCGAAAGTCGATTTTGGAGCAGTCCCTGGGTATTCAATTGCCTTATCTTTTTTGGTGTTTCTCAGTGGCAGTATTGCGGCCATTGCCGGCCCTTGCCTCCCCCGCTTCTCAGCAGAGCTTTCTTTAGTAAATCATGGCCAATTTAGAGCAATATTTTTATCCTATCAGGGTAAATTAATTATTCTGATAGGAGCACTTTGTGTGGGACTACTTATATTACCCCAATCAATTTGGTTTTTTCTTCTAAAAGATTCCGCACTTACTTTCAATGCCGTATTTCCAATACTTTTACTGGCGACCTGTTTGCGTTTAGTCACTATTTTGTATGCACTTTCGGTAGTGGCAGCGAATATTCAACACCGAATTATCCTTTCTCCTTTGCTTGAGGGCGTTATTAATCTCTTTACTAGCATAGTGCTGGCATACTGGCTGGGTCCTATTGGGGTGGCAATTGGCACCTTAATCGGGTCTGTTGCCTGCTTGGCTTTTCATGCTTTGTACAATATCCCTCGTACTCTTGATTCCATTCCACTAACCCCGCTAGCTTTGATTTGTCCCTGGAAAATCTAAATGCAATCTTCCCATTCCAAAATCATCGGTGGTCATGAAGTTTATAGCGCGTCTTTGCGAACAGATATTTTGCCTTTATTTGATCGCAAGTACTCAAATGTCTTAGATGTCGGTTGCTCTACCGGAAATACTGGTGTGATGCTAAAAGACCGGCATTTATGTGATTTCGTAACAGGGATTGAATTATTTGAAGAAACCGCAAAAGTTGCTAAGACTAGACTGGATGTTGTTATAGTGGGGCCCGTTGAGGCAGCATTAAATCAAATTGCTGATCACTCTCAAGATTGCATTTTATGCTTAGATGTCCTGGAACATTTGGTCGATCCTTGGAGTGTGATCAAAGCCTTGGGCAATAAGCTCAAAACGGATGGCATCATCATTTGCAGCATCCCCAATGTTCGCCATATTTCAGTGCTCTTTAACCTGATATTTCTTGGGCGATGGCAATATACTGACTCGGGAATATTAGATCGAACCCATTTACGTTTTTTTACAAAAGCCTCTTGCCGTCAGCTTGCTAGTCTTAGGGGCTTCACGCTAGAAAATATCCATGGCCGCCTTGGCCCGAAATCACGCCTACTCAATTATTTGAGTTTAGGAATTTTCCGAAATTTTCTTTTTGGACAATATTTAACGCGTTCCAGAAAAGTATCGGACGCGTCTAATGGGGGCGTAAATTAACATGAATCAGGACGCTCCTTTAAGTGGCGCAATTATCGTTTTGTATTTTCCACAATGGGACATCTTGCAAGAATTACTGAGATCTCTAAAGGCACAAGTATCAAATATATATTTGATCTCTAATGGGATGAGTGATGAGATTCGAGATGCTTTAAAAGAATTTAGCGATTGCTCCATTCTCGAGGAATTAGATCTAAATCCCGGCCTAGGTAAAGCATTGAATGTCGGTTTAAAGTTAGCAATTGAAGATCAGTGTGAATATGTCATGTTATTTGATCAAGATAGCTTAGCGCCTCTAAAATATCTCAAAAAGATGATTGAGGAATCAAAAAAAATACCTCAAGCTAATAAACCTTGGGCTGCTTTAGGCCCCAGTTTTTATGATGCACGTTCGACCAGTGTTCGAGTAAATCAATTCAAAAAAAATGGTCGAGATCCTGAAGTTACAAGCAAGGAAGAATCCGTCATTTCTTGCGATTGCTTGATTACTTCTGGAATGTTAATCAACTTAAAGCAATTACATCCTTTTATAGGTTTTGATGAATCTTTTTTTGTTGATCAAGTAGATTCTGAATGGTGCTTTCGAACAAGTGCTATGGGTTATGGGATCTATGGCACTAGGAAGATACGGTTGGCGCACAGGCTTTCAGATTCCGTAGCTCGTAAGCTTGGCCCATTAACTTTTTTAATCTACAGCCCTTTACGACGATATTGGTATTATAAAAATAGTGTGAGATTAATTCGCAGTGCCTATGTCCCCCGGAGCTGGAAACTGCGTCTAGCGGGGATCCTGACATTGAGCTTTATTCCGAACTTGTTCTTGGATAAAAATGCTTGGTTATCAGGAAAAATGATGATCTCTGGCCTATTTGACGGGCTTACTGCTGGTATTAAGCACCCCCAGGAGTTATTTTGAGAATGTGGCCCACTAGCTTCATATCATTATTGCTGCTAATTGCATTGGCTTAGATAGATGAGCGCTTTGCTAAATGAACAAAGTACCAACCCCAGAGTAGCAGTGTTACTGGCTGTTTTTGATGGCGCTAATTGGCTAAAAGAGCAGTTGGATTCAATCCTAGGACAAGTGAAAGTCGATATTACAATCTTTGTGAGTGTTGATCAATCTTCTGATGGATCTGAGCAGTTGATTGATTGCTGGGCATCTCTTGATCCTCGTATCAAAGCCTTACAGCACGGCTTTCACTTTGGTGGGGCAGCTCCTAATTTCCTGAGATTAATGCATGAAGTTGACTTTTCAACATTTGACTTTGTAAGCCTTGCGGATCAAGATGATATTTGGAACAACAATAAATTAAATGCCGCAATTGAATTGCTACGATCTAAAGATGCCTCAGCTTATTCTAGTAATGCTTTAGCATTTTGGGGGAATGGAAGAACCGCTTTCATCAACAAGTCACAAGCACAAGTAAAGTGGGACTACCTTTTTGAGGCTGCTGGTCCTGGTTGTACTTATGTACTAACTCAGCAATTAGCCACTTCGATTCAGCAACTTCTAGTGCAAAAACCTCAGGCGTTGAAAAAGGTGGGTTTTCATGATTGGTTCTTTTATGCTTATGCAAGAGCCCATGAATTTAAGTGGGTCATTGATGACCAGTCTTGGATTTCTTATCGCCAGCATGCCTCCAACCAAGTGGGCATCAATTCTGGCTTGCAGGCTTTTATGCATCGCGTCGATAAAGTTTCTAGTGGCTGGGCATTGGCGCAATCTATTTTTGTAGCCGATCTATTGGATAAGAAAAGTGAACCTTTTGTCAAAATGTGGTCTTCAGGCAATCCTCTGGGTTTAGCGCGACTGGCTTGCTACTCATGGCAATGTAGAAGGCGTTTCCGAGATAAGTTTTTCTTTTTCTTTGCTTGTATCTATATGGCGCTTAAAGGTGGGATTTCTTCATCGAATAAGGATTAATCACTATTGTTATTAGCGGATCTATTGAAAACTTTAAAGAAATTGAGGAGGAAGAATTTAGCCCTACTCTCAGATAAATGTATGAAAACTGTATGTACACCATGAATGAATTTGTTTCCAAACATAGGGCGCTTTTAGGAAGTTCAAGATAGCAATATCTTAGTCATTGCAAAGGCTGTAGCAGTAGCGAGAACAAAGTCGATTATTTAACTAAGTTCTATAAATGGATTAGGCATTTAGATAGGGCTAATTAATTGGTTTTGATTTATGACAATTTTGTGACCATTCTGTGACTTTTTACCCCTTTCAAGTCGTTATAATAGTCGTAACAAATAGGTCACATATTAATTAATGGTAATTATTTTCGTTTTTGATAATCGGGAGTATTTTATGGAAAGAATCCATAAATGACTGATTTTGTTGAAAATCTCGTTTCCTTAGAGTCTGATTTAGATATTCCATTACATCATTCTGTGACTGAGCCTTTGGTCGCAATTTTGCTCTGTACCTATAACGGTGGGCGCTTCTTGGCTGAACAGCTCGATTCCTTAGAAGCTCAGACGCACCAAAACTGGATTTTGGTGGCTAGTGATGATGGGTCAGAAGATAGCACGTTAGAAACCTTACTAAATTATCAAGCCAAATGGCCACAGGGGAAAATGACCATTTGCAACGGCCCTAAAAAAGGTTTTTGCCATAACTTTTTATCCCTAGCATGTGATTCAGATATCAAGGCTGATTATTACGCCTTTTGCGATCAAGATGATGTGTGGCTTCCTGAAAAGCTCGCGGTTGCTGTGCAAACTAGCATTGCTACCCAAAATATCTATGTGCCCTTCGTTTACTGTGGGCGCACAACCTATGTAACTGATGAATTGGAGCCCTGCGGCGTTTCACCACTATTTGTGTTTCCGCCAAGCTTTCGTAATGCTTTGGTGCAAAGTATTGCTGGTGGTAATACGATGGTGTTTAACTTGGCCGCAAAACTCTTGATTGAAAAAGCAGGGCCCTTGCATGTGCCCTCGCATGATTGGTGGGTGTACCTTCTGATTTCTGGTGCTGAAGGGGATGTATTTTATGACCCAGTGCCCTATATTTTTTATCGTCAACATAATAGAGCCTTGGTGGGTGGAAATAATTCGTTCTTATCAAAAGTGGAGCGGATGAAGATGCTTTTGGAAGGGCGCTTTCAGAATTGGAATACGCAAAACATTGTCGCTTTGAATAAAGTGAGTGAGTTGCTAGTCAGAAATCATCAAGAGATATTGAAATTATTTGAAACTCTCAGGGGGGCATGTTTAAAGGATCGATTTCGTTTGATGGAAATTTGCGGCCTATATCGACAAACACGCCGTGGAACTCTTAGCTTGTTGCTGGCGGCTTTATTGAAGAAAATTTAAGGGATTAAATTTAGAGATATGTCAAAGTTCTTTGACCCTCATAAGGCGCAGCCAACATCGCTATTGGCGCTTGCTAGTAGCTTAGGCAGAAATCGACAACTTATTTTTCAGATGACTAAGCGTGAGGTAGTTGGACGTTACAAGGGTTCAGCCTTCGGGTTAGCTTGGTCATTTTTAAATCCCATATTAATGTTGATAATTTATACGTTTGTATTTTCTGTAGTCTTTAAGGCTCGATGGGGTGAAGGCTCAACCGATAGTAAAACTCAATTTGCAATCTTGGTATTTGTAGGAATGATAGTGCAGGCATTATTTAGTGAGGTAGTAAATCGCGCGCCAAGTCTGATTTTAAGCAATACTAACTATGTAAAAAAAGTCGTTTTCCCATTAGAGATTCTGCCAATCATTAGTATGGCAGCCGCACTATTTCATGCACTTATAAGCATATTCGTGTTACTTATAGCTTTTATTTTATTTAATGGATATTTAAGTTGGACTGTAATTTTCATTCCCCTTATTTTTTTGCCATATGTAATTTTAGTTCTTGGCTTTTCTTGGATCTTAGCGTCTTTAGGGGTTTTTATGCGTGACGTAGGGCAGACCATTGGTATTTTTACAACTGCAATGATGTTTATGTCGCCGGTTTTCTACCCGGTAAGCGCTTTGCCTGCAAAGTATCAGATTTGGATGTTATTAAATCCTCTAACTTTTATTATCGAGCAATTCAGAAGTGTAATTGTTGCAGGACAATTGCCTGATTGGAGTGGTCTTGGTATTTACTACTTGATAGCATTGATGTTTATGTGGGTCGGGTACGTCTGGTTTCAAGGGACGAGGAAAGGTTTTGCAGATGTCCTCTGATGATTTTTCTATACGCGTAAGCAATTTAAGTAAAAGCTACAAAATATACAGCGCCCCAAGAGATAGGTTAAAGCAATTCGTAATATCCATAATTGAAAAGCTCTTTAAGAGGCCTGTTAAGAATTATTTTAGAGAATTCCACGCGCTTAAAGATATTTCCTTCGAGATTAAGAGGGGTGAAACAGTTGGCATTATTGGCCGAAACGGCGCCGGTAAATCCACCTTACTCCAAATAATATGTGGAACATTGTCCCCAAGCCAGGGAGAGGTTCTAGTTAATGGGAAGGTTGCAGCCCTTCTCGAACTGGGCTCTGGATTTAATCCTGAATTTACAGGGCGAGAAAATATTTATCTTAATGGGGCGCTTCACGGTTTAAGTCATTCTCAATTGGACACTCGGTTTAATGAAATCCTTATATTTTCTGAAATTGGGGAATTTATTGATCAACCCGTTAAGACATATTCAAGTGGAATGATGGTACGGTTAGCCTTTTCAGTTATTGCCCATATAGATGCTGATATTTTAATTATTGATGAAGCGCTTGCTGTAGGAGATATTTTTTTTCAGCAAAAATGTATGGCTTATTTACGCGCCTTTCAAGACGAGGGCAACACAGTAGTCTTTGTAAGTCATGACACGTCTGCAGTTCTTGGGTTGTGTTCTAAGGCATTGTTGCTCACTGGTCACGCTGGTAAACATTATTTTCGAAGCGCAAAAGAAGTCTGTGCACAATATATTGAGGGTCTTTACGAAGAGAGGGTCACAAATAGTGCCTTGATCGACCCTAAGGTTCAAAACAATAAGGTTATAAAGCTCGAAGAGATTTCCGCAATTCGAGTGAAGAGCCAGCTAACAATTGGATCTGTACCGGTTGACAATTTAATAAGAGTTTCTTCTTTTATGTCGGAGGCAAAGGGATTTGGTGCTTCAGGTGCAAAAATTTTAGATGCCTGGATTGAAGATGGGTTTGGCAAAAGGATTGCCGAAATTCAAGGAGGTACAACTGCTAATTTTTGCATACTTGTTAAGGCTTTTAAGGATATAAAGTATCCTGCCTATGGACTTATATTGAAAGACAGGCTTGGTCAATTTTTAATAGCAGAAGGCACCGATCTTACATTTCGTAATCAATCCATATCACTTCTCGCCAACGACTCTGCTAAGGTAAGTTTCAAATTTGCGATGCCAATTCTTTTTGAAGGGGAATATACAATCGATTTGGCTGTTGCTGAAGGTATTGGACATGACCATATTCAGCAGCATTGGATGAGTGATGTAATGGTATTTACTAGCTTAAATTCAAGGCTTGCTCATGGAATATTGGGATTTCAAAATCTACAAATTAGCATTGAAAATTTAAGAACTAGCAACTAGGGGTCTTCATGAATATTAGTAATACTCGTTATGGATTAATGAAGCTACTAATTTCCGATACAGTAATATCAAAATCCCTTGAGCTCTATGGTGAATGGGCGCAAGATGAATTAAATTTATTACACCAATTCATTAAGCCCGGAATGAATGTCTTGGACATTGGTGCATTTATAGGCACACACTCTCTGGCTTTTGCAAATTTTGTAGGACAAGGTGGATCTGTTTACGCATTTGAACCACGACATCAGATTTTTAATCTGCTCGTGGAAAATACTTTATCGGTAAATAAAATTGTTACGCCATTTAATTTTGGTATTGGGGAGGACAACGCTAAGATTGACGTAAATCCAGTAGAGCTTCGCGATCAAATAAATTTTGGTTCTTTGTCTATTAACAATAGTGATCTACCGCTACTAGGAACCATGGTAGATCACGTTCAAGTTAAAAAAATTGACGGACTAATTACTAAAAATATTGATTTCATTAAAATCGACGTTGAAGGAATGGAATTACAGGTTCTAAGGGGCGCGAGAGAGTTAATACTTCGCGATCAACCTATAATTTTCTGCGAATGCAATACTGTAGAGATTGGTTATAAGATTCTTAATTTCTCTAAATCACATGGTTATAAAGTTTATGGTCATTTAGCATCCGCGTTTAATTCCGATAACTTTAACTCTGAAAAAACTAATATATTTGGATTGGCAAAGGAAGTTGGTTTACTCCTAATCCCTCACAGTAAATTAAAAATTCTTGATCCTATTCTTGAGCAGTTCAAATTAGCTAGTATTGAAGATATCAATGATTTGGTGTTATTGCTACTACATAAGCCTCAGTATGTGACTGAAGAGCTTATTGGCACCAATACTTCTAAAGAATTTGGAATAGAATTTCCCTCTCCATTAAGCTCAAAGCTCAATTTAGTTATAGAACGAACTCAGGAAAATTTAGAACGAACTCAGGAAAATTTAGAACGAACTCAGGAAAATTTAGAACGAACTCAGGAAAATAATTGGCGTATAAAGGATCTTCTTGAAAATTTGAAACCTAGAGAGGCCGAATTGCATCATGAAATTCACTCAGCACACATTCTTCTTGGTGAAGCTTACCTAGAAATTTCTAGGTTGAGAAACACTCTTAGCTGGAAAATTACTCGTCCATTAAGAATCTTTGGGTTTTTAAAGAAGAAAATAAAGACCTTTTTTTTTATTGATCGCATAAAAGAACTTCAGCAATCCCTTAGAGCTGCAAACCATAAGTTTCCCAGCAGTCAACTTCTTCGTACATTTCTGTTTGGTAAGACGGGCGATTATGAAGCGTGCCTAAAGTACTATGAGGATTTGCAAAAAATAATTTTAGCGCTTAAAAATCGTGGTCTCTCGGGTGAAGTAAGGTTCCTTTCGGTTGCTGATCTAAGTAGCATTTCTATGTTAGGTGTTGATGCAGGCACAACAATTATTTTTGACCATAATGGAGGTGGTGGTTCAAATTTCTATAGTCGTGAGTTAATTAAGGATGAACTTAAAGAGTTAAAAACAGTTTACAGAATTTATTTTTTTGAAAAATTTTATTTTTTAGAACTTCATAGTTTTGATACGGATTTTATTTTTTATACGGACTCAATAGTTCAATTATTTGAAATGCTCGATCATTTATGTGTCGGCAAAATTATCGTTAACTCGGTTTACGGAAATCCAGATATTGATACTTTGATTTCTAGTTTAATTTCACTAAAAAATACTAAAAATATTTTCCTAGATGTAAAAGTACATGATTTTTTAGCACTTTGTCCTTCGCCTCACCTAATGAATTTAAGGGATGTATATTGTCTTGTACCAAATGATCTAAATATCTGTACCGAGTGTTTGAAAAGTAATAATAATTGGTACCATAGTTGGTATCCAGAAGAAAAAAAACCTGCAGATATCTCTTCATGGAGGAATTCTTTTAACAACCTCTTAAAAATTGCAAATAGAATTAATTTTTTTGATCAATCATCTATTGAGATTTTATCTAGAGGCCTTGATTTTGATTTGGATAAGGTGGATGTAACCCCTCATCAGATTTCTCATTTAGTCTATCAAAAACCTATAGAAATTTCTGGCCCACTTCATATTGGGATTTTGGGCACTCTATCTCTAGCGAAAGGTCTTGAGATCATAAGAATGCTCGAGGAGTATATTGATCGCAAGAATATCTGCGTGCGAATTTCTGTAATCGGAAATGTCACATCTACGCTTCCAGATTCAATTAATATTTATGGAGAGTACGAGCGTCAGAACTTGCCTAATATAGTTAAGGAATTGGGTGTTAATATAATTTTTATGGCCTCAATAGTTCCCGAAACTTTTAGCTATACCCTATCTGAGGCTATTCAAATGAAATTACCTGTTCTCTCTTTTGATGTGGGAGCTCAAGGAAGTAGGGTTGGAAAATACCAATTCGGTGCAGTGATCCCTCTTGGATCTAGTTCCGAGCTTATATTAGGCGCCCTTCAAACGTTGCATGATATTCATAGTAAGAAGGATTTTGCTTAATGCTGGTTTATACATCCATTACAAAAAGCTATCTTCCGAAGGCTAGGGTCCTAGCTAAGTCTTTAAAAACATTTCACCCAAATTGGACTTTTGTTTTACTTTTGTCTGATGAACTCCCAAATAGTTTTAATATTAAAAATGAGCCCTTTGATGAGGTGCTGACAATTCAAGAGTTAGGAATTCCAAATTGGAAATCTTGGGCTTTTGGACATGCTTTGGTAGAGTTATGCACTGCAGTAAAGGGGCCTGCAGCGGAATATTTAGCAAGGCGCACCTCAGTTTCCAAGATTATGTATTTAGATCCAGATATTAAGGTTTTTGGTTCCCTTTTGATATTAGAAGATCTTCTTGACGAACATGATATTTTATTGACACCCCATTTGCTTGTTCCAGAGTTGGAATTAAATGCAATTCAGGATAATGAAATTTCTGCTTTAAAGCATGGTGTTTATAACCTTGGTTTTTTTGCGGCCAAAACATCTGGTCAAGGCTTGGATTTTATTCGTTGGTGGGCTGATAGATTAACGAAATTTTGTCGAGATGACATACCTGGAGGCTTATTTACTGATCAAAGATGGTGTGATTTAGCGCCAGCATTTTTTAGCAATCTACACATTGTTAGGAATAAGGGCTGTAACGTTGCGACATGGAATATCGCACATAGGCCCTTTTCGAGAGATTCAAGCGGAAGAATTATGGCTGGCGGGACCCCACTTCTTTTTTATCACTTCACAAGCTATGACAACGGTGCTGGTGTGGGGATGCTTCAAAAATATGCATCTTCTCAAGATTTGGCTCATGAAGTGTGGGAGGTTTATGGAGAGGATCTTATTAAAGAGGGGCACGGAAAATCATCGCACAATTTATCGTGGTCTTTTGGTAAGTATGAAAATGGAGAGCCCATCTCCAAGGAGGCTCGATGCACTTATCGAGATAGTTTGGAATTACAAAAAGCATTTCCAAACCCCTACAGATTAATAGAGCCTAGTTTCCTGAGTTGGTGGAGATTAAATAAATCCTCCACTTCCGACATTAAAATTCATTCTAAATATGAAGATTTATATAGGCGATTAATTAAATTTATAAAATCAATCAGTCTTAGGCGCTGAATAATAAAACTAG
>Ga0194038_1000835_pt1 | contig 13402 bp, 17 predicted proteins | sample JunL226m_MetaG_FD_148630 | JGI IMG/M metagenome (GOLD analysis project Ga0194038, IMG submission 148630) | Anoxic zone freshwater microbial communities from boreal shield lake in IISD Experimental Lakes Area, Ontario, Canada - Jun2016-L227-6m | ecosystem: Environmental > Aquatic > Freshwater >...
GTTCACAGCCATGGAATGATCCAAAGAGTCCTTTGTTTGAGAAAAGTGTTTACTTCGGTCTTGACGAGTACACCGTTGAAACTAAGTATCAAAAAATGTTGTCAGCTCATGCTGGCTATCTCAAAGCTAATCCAAAACAAAAAATCATCATTCAGGGCAATACTGATGAACGCGGCACAGCCGAGTACAACTTAGCTTTGGGCCAACGTCGTTCAGAAGCAGTTCGCAAATCCTTGAACTTGATGGGCGTTTCTGATGGCCAAATGGAAGCGGTAAGCTTTGGTAAAGAAAAACCAAAAGCTGAAGGTAATAACGAAGCAGCTTGGGCAGAAAACCGCCGCGCTGACATTGTCTACATTACAAACTAATGTTGACGCTTTCTTCTCTTAATAAACAAACGCTCTCACGAGCGTTTTGTTTAAGTGCAACCGTCATTTTTTTGGGAAGCTCTACTAGCGCCTGGGCACTCTTTGATGATGATGAAGCTCGCAGAGCTATTCTGGACTTGCGCAAAACAGTTACCACCACTCAGCTTGAACTTCAAAGTCAAATTGATAAGCTCAAATCTGAGAATGCAGAGTTGCGCGGCAAGATTGAGAATTTAGAAAAACAAGGCGAAGACATTAGCTCTAGCCAAAAAACGTATTACCAAGATCTCGATAATCGTATGGGTAGTTTTGAGCCCCGCACCATCACCATTGAAGGTGTTAGTGGCGTAGTTCAGCCGGCAGAGAAAAAAGCTTATGACGATGCTTTAAAAGCCTTCCAAGCTGGCAATCTCAAAAGAGCAGAAGATGGTTTCTCAGCCTTTGCAAGTAAATATCCAAAGAGTCCCTATCTTCCATTAGCGCTCTTCTGGGGTGGTAACAGTAAATATGCCAACAAAGATTACAAGGGTGCTACTGCTCAACTGCAATCACTGATTGCACGTTATCCAAATCATCCTCGAGTTCCGGCAGCCATGCTCACTTTAGGCAACTGCCAATTAGAGAGCGGAAACAAAGCAGCCGCTAAGAAAATCTTTAGCGATATCGTTGCGAAGTATCCCGATAGCGATGCTGCACACCAAGCGCAATCTCTGATTTCTGCAACGAAGTAATCCCTTCTTACGCAATGTCCTCGTTGTCCGCAGCCTTTGAACCATTTGCACCACGCAAACCCAATGCGCCTGCAGTTATCTTATTTTCTGGTGGCCTAGATTCCAGCACCATTCTGGCTTTAGCAAAAGATCTTGGGTATGCGCCGTACGTACTATCAGTTAGCTACGGTCAACGCCATTCTTCTGAATTGGCTGCTGCCAAACATATTGCGAAAAAGATGGGTGTGATTCGTCATGAAGTGGTGAACTTAGATCTCACTCGCTTTGGTGGTTCTGCACTCACTGATTCAGCAATCGCAATCCCTATCACTCCAGGCAATGAGCATGAGATCCCAGTAACTTATGTACCGGCACGCAATACGATCTTGTTATCGCTCGCCCTAGGTTGGGCAGAGTCGCTCGGTGGATTGGATGTGTTCTATGGCGCTAATGCTGTTGACTACTCTGGTTACCCAGACTGCCGCCCAGAGTATGTCGCCTCTTTTGAAGAAATGGCGAACCTAGCTACTAAAGCAGGTGTGGAAGCCATCAATCACGAAAATCGCTTTAGAGTGCATGCCCCAATTATTCATATGAGTAAGGCACAGATTATTGAACTGGGCACTACCTTAGGAGTCGATTACTCCCAAACCGTTTCCTGCTATCAAGCCAATGATTTAGGCGAAGCTTGTGGAGAATGTGAGTCTTGTCGCTTACGACAAACAGGTTTTAAGCAAGCCAATCTGAGTGATCCTACAAGGTATCGTAAAAACTAAATTTAGGCTGCGCGCAACTCATCCGCTTGCTGAATCAAGCTTTGCGCTGGTATTCCAAGCATGGAATGTAACTTCCAAATCATTTTCAAAGTTAATGGCCGTTTACGATTGAGGATTTCATAAACACGATTTAATCCGCCGATCATGGGTTGTAAATCTTTAGGGGTCAGGCCGGCTTGCTCCATTCGAAACTTAATGGCCTCAATAGGATCGGGCGGAGCTATCGCATAGTGCTTAGCTTCATAAGCCTCAATCAACATTAATAGCATCTCAAAGCGATCTGCTTTTTTAGTACCAGGCAATGGCTCATGATCGACAAAATCCGATGCCTCAGCTAATGCCGCTTCGTATTCTTCTTCGGTGCGAATGGGTCGTAAATTTTTCATATACCCTCCATCTTTACTGTCTTTGCGTCAATGCTGTCATACGCAAGATGTGTACCTATAAATTTTATGTAAATCACCCCAATTTTGTAAGCGACCACCACAATTAAGCGGTAATCATTACCTTTAATATTAAATATAACCCTATTGTTACCAATAAAACTGGCATTTCTATAGTGATTTTTTATATCTTGGGGTGATTGCCAAGTTGCACTAACTGCCTCGTCATACCAAGCTCTTAATGGTTGTTCTGAATTCTGATGAACCATCCAAAACTGTATCAAGTGCTTTTTGGCTATTACCCTCATCTGCTAATTATAGTCCCAATTTGGGACTATTGCAAGAAGGGTTAAAAGAACCCAAACAGCCTAGGGTTAAGCTACATTCATCATCCGCGCTACGTAACGTGCAATCAAATCAATTTCGAGATTGACTGAGTCACCTTGCTTCAACTTACCAAGCGTTGTGTTCTCGAGCGTATGCGGAATGATGTTGATATCTACTAAACATGCCGCAGCAGTATCTTCAGTTTTATTGACCGTCAATGAAACACCGTTCACAACGATAGATCCTTTGTAGGCCAAGAAGGCGGCTAAGGCTTTTGGTGCCTCGATACGTAAGAACCAAGAGCCATAAGCATCCGCTGCTACTTGAGCAAAGTGAGTCACCCTGCCAACTCCGTCTACATGTCCGCTGACTAAATGGCCGCCCAAGCGATCATTTAAACGCAGCGCCTTCTCTAAATTGACAGGACCAATCTGATCCAGACCGACCGTTTTATTTAAAGACTCCCTAGAGATATCTAAAGCAAAAGTATTGCCTTCAATCTGCGTTGCTGTCATGCAAGCACCTTGTATCGCAATGCTATCGCCTAGAGCAACATCATCCAAATACCCAGCAGGCACTTCAAGCACTAAATGCAAGCCGTCGCCCTTCTCTTGAGCACTTTTGATCTGACCAACGGCAGTAATAATTCCTGTAAACATGCTGTAATTTTAATTCCGAATGAGGCGAAGCCGTAAATCAGAACCAAAGAGGCTTTGATCAATGATCTGCCAATCCTGGCGCTGATCTAGAGCTTGGAGCGGGCTGACATTCGCCATGCCTATGCCTTCACCCATTAAGAAAGGAGCGTAATAGAGCAGCAATTCATCTACGCAGCCTTCTCTGAGCATGGAGCCATTCAATTTAAAGCCAGACTCAATATGAATTTCATTCATCTCGCGCTCTTTGGCGAGATAGACAAATAGTTTGGGTAGATCTACCTTGCCTTGGGGATTGGCTATTGCAATAACTTCAATGCCACGCTCTTCAAATGCTTTTGCCTTTTGCTGTAGCTCAGGACTACTCAGATCAGCACAAACGATGAGCACGCCGGCTTGATCAAGATTATTCAGCATCTTCGCAGAAGGTGGTGTCTCGAGTTTGGAATCAATAATGATTTTGAAAGGCTGTCGATCTGTTTGTACATCCCTGACATTCAGGTTGGGATCGTCTTCTTTGACAGTGCCGACACCCGTGACAATTGCACACGCTTGTGCACGCCAATGATGTCCATCAGCACGCGCGAGCGGCCCTGTAATCCACTGACTCTGTCCGCTTGGTAATGCAGTCTTGCCATCTAAGCTAGCAGCAATTTTTAATCGCACCCAAGGTAGACCACGTGTCATCCGAGAAATAAATCCACGATTCAGAATTTGGGCTTCAGCCTCTAATAATCCGCAGCGCACCTCAATGCCTGCAGCCTTTAAACGCTCAAGGCCTTGTCCAGCAACCAAAGGATTGGGATCAGACATTGCCACTACCACCATGGCCGGCTTTGCAGCAATCAAAGCGTCTACACAAGGCGGTGTGCGGCCAGTATGACTGCATGGCTCTAAAGTGACGTAAACGGTAGAACCCTGCGCACTCAAACCCTTGGCTTTGACATCAGCTAATGCCTGCACCTCTGCATGAGGGCCGCCTACTTTTTGAGTATGGCCACGGCCTATGACTTGGCCATCTTTCACAATCACGCACCCTACACGAGGATTGGGATTGGATAAATAAAGCGATTGTTGAGCTTGGGCCAAAGCCTCGCTCATAAATTGGTGGTCGACTGCGCTATACATGGGTCTATTAAAACCGATTGTTTACGGAAGCACCAAATTTCCAAGAATTTACTGAGGCTTATTGGATTATTTGCAGCGCTTTGAGTCCGTACCGGGATCACAGATCCGCCACCGCCCACCGCTACCCAATATGAGCTGCCGCTCCAGATCGGGATCCTTTCGGTGACCCAAGATCAAGCGGTTAGCCACAAAGCCACCTTGACCCGTTTTAGCAGCTCCGGCCGCATTAAACAAAATGCCCTTTTGATTTGAATGGGGATCGGTAAACCCTTTGCCACCACCCTTAAAGTAAATCGGATAAATTTTTTCTTGGGAGAACCAGCTCTTGCTGACGCAGCCTGCTTTTATGCCTTTTCCCATGCAGCCACTTTTGACTAGCCAGCCTGTTTCCCAAGCATTATCTGCACGGGGAGCGATAAGAACAGATTCGCCTAATTGCAATGCTTGATTACGGGCAAAGTGTGCTTGAGCAATAAATCGTCTCGCAATCATATCGATTTCTCGTGCAGCAATTTGCTCTTGCAAGCGCGGCATTGTTGTCACTGCCATGATGGCGACGATCAACACAACAGCCATCAACTCCAGCAAGCTGCCACCGAACTGAGCGCTCTGATATTGATAAGGCGACTTACTCAAAAACTTGCCGCCAATTTAAACGTGTTGCTACCCCCGTTTTTTCATCCAAGAAAACATGTATTTGCACTCCAGGCTTTTGCTTGCTAGTGATCAGCCAAATATTTTTTCCAGTAGGTTGAATGAAACATGCATTCTCTATAAGAGCAGAAACATTGGAAATATTTTTCTCGCACTCAATAACTGCTTTCTCAGCACTCATAAATCCTCTCCGTGTGGCAGTCATCGTATTGAGCTCTACGATAGATAATGCTGCCATCCGTTCTAAATACACAATGAGCGAAGAGCAAAGCATTAATAAAGAAAGTACCCATGCCAGGATCACGGTAGATTCCTAGTAGCAAAGCTGCGCTCCATATCCAAATGAAGTAAGCGTCCATCTGTCATCTGTAGCTTAACCCTATATAGCCTTTGGCTTGAAGCCGTATTACCCTGTTGAGCATGAAGTTCTTCAATGTTCAACAGATTGACGCCATTCATCAGTGTGGTGTTTTGAATCCGTCCTTGTCGATCGAGCGATTGGCACATCAAAGAACCGCCATTTATCTTAGCCCCCTTAGGTACGCCTGCTTGGCGCTCAACTAAAAATCCTTGAAGCGCTAACTGATTTTTAGTGCGATCTAGTGAGAGCGCATTACCAATGCAATCAAAATCTACGCCATCAGATAAACCATGTTTCACCGTCAAAGAATCAGATGATCGGAATCCCGACTTTTTATAAATCTGAATAAAGTCTTGAGAATTCGTTTTTTGATTTTTTGCTGAGGGAGACTTGACATTGGAATATCCCGCCATCCGAATAGCGCGCCCAATCAACTCCAAAGCCCTATCGCCTTCAGAAATTAATACCTGGGTTTTTTCATACTGAATTTGCTTTGCCACTAACTCAGCGCTGGTTTTTAATAAAGGGGCTAACAGTGCTGTACTTAGGGCGAGAGCGACTAGACAATCGAGCAGACTCATTCTTTATTGAGTCGCTAGAAATATTGTGCATATGGCGTGCGTGCTCACCGATTTCAAAAACATCTGATTCCTTTCGAAGTTCTGCCTTTTTGACCTGCAATTGAGTTTGGCGTAATGCCAATCCTTGGTAGATATGGGTCATTGCCATCCAGCTGCCTACGATCAAACTCATCGCCACTAAGACTTCGAGCAAAATAAATCCGCCCTGAGCTTTTTTACGGTGTTGATCTGGCAAGTCCATGGGCCATTTTCAAGATTCCCGGGGACTTCTAAAACACCCCTTCTGGGCGCTTCTTGTCAGAAACTTGGGTTATTGCTGTAAGAGATAACAGTAATTGGCTCATCAGCTTAAAATAGAGGGCTATGCCAAATAAACTCGCCTCCACCGAAGAAATCATTGCCGAGCTCCGTGCTGGGCGGATGGTGATTTTGGTCGATGAAGAAGATCGTGAAAACGAGGGTGATCTCGTCCTGGCCGCTGACCATGTCACAGCCGAAGCAGTCAATTTCATGGCAAAGCATGGTCGTGGCCTGATTTGTCTCACTCTAACTCGTGAGCGTTGCCAGCAACTCAATCTGCCACTGATGGTTCGGGACAACGGTACCTCAATGGGAACCAACTTCACCGTCTCAATTGAAGCGGCTACTGGAGTCACCACAGGAATTTCTGCAGCTGATCGTGCCTTGACCATTAAAACGGCAGTCGCGCCTAATGCAAAACCAAATGATCTCGTGCAGCCAGGCCATGTATTTCCACTGATGGCACAACCTGGTGGCGTGTTGATTCGTTCAGGACATACCGAAGCTGGTTGTGATTTAGCCGCGATGGCTGGTTGCTCGCCTACTTCTGTGATTTGTGAAATCATGAAAGACGACGGCAGCATGGCGCGTCTTCCTGACTTACTAGAATTTGCTAAAGAGCATCAACTCAAGATTGGCAGCATTGCTGATCTGATTCAATATCGTAGCCAACACGAAAGTATCGTGGTGCGCGAAGGTGAACGGGAATTCATTACACCTTGGGGTCAGTTTAAGGGCGTGATCTATCGCGATAAACCAAGCTCTTGCATTCATATTGCGTTGGTGCATGGCAAGCCTTCTGAAGATCAAGAAACTTTAGTGCGCGTGCATGAGCCCGTGACGGTATTGGATTTCTTAGACGCTAACGTCAGTACGCACTCTTGGCCGCTGGCTCAAGCGCTTCAGCAGATCGCAGCATCTAGTGCGGGTGTAGCCGTTCTACTCAATGCCTCAGGTATTGCTGCGCCTAACGATGCGGACTGGTTAGCCCAGTTTCAAAAACTCAATGGCGCAAAACCAGAAGACTCCATACCACTTGCGCGTAAGACGGATTTCAGAAGTTATGGCATCGGCGCACAAATCCTCAAAGATATTGGCGTGGGTAAAATGCGTTTACTTGCTAACCCAAGTCCAGTGCCTAGCCTCTCTGGCTATAAATTAGAAGTAACGGGCTATGCTCCTTACACACCAACCCATTTAGAAAAGTAGATTGGATATGACTAGCTCTAACAATGATTATGTTGGCGTCTTAGCAGCGGACTTGAATGGCCAAGATCTGCGTATTGGTATCGTGCAAGCGCGCTTCAATGAAGATCATTGCACAGCACTGACCAATGCCTGCATTACTGAACTCTTAGCATTGGGTGTTGCCCAAGAGGACATTAAATTGGTAACTGTTCCAGGTGCATTAGAAATTCCATTTGCATTACAGAAGATGGCAGAGACCGGTGAGTTCGATGGTCTTGTTGCACTAGGCGCAGTGATCCGTGGCGAGACTTACCATTTTGAATTGGTCTCTAATGAATCTGCTGCTGGCATTACTCGCATTTGTCTTGAGTCTGGTTTACCGATTGCCAACGGAGTACTCACTTGTGAAACCGATGAGCAAGCAAAAGTACGCGTCAATGTGAAAGGCGCTGATTGCGCCAAAGCAGTTGTGGAAATGGCCAACCTAGCCCTCGCACTAACTCCCGATCTTGATATCGAGATCAACTCTGGTGAAGCGTAAAGATGAACATCCCTAAATCCAGCGCACCCGTTCCAACTCCAGAATCGAAGGATGGCAAGCCAAGCGCACCAAAACGCTCACTGACTCCACGTCGTCGCGCTCGTGAGTACGCCCTTCAAGGCGTTTACCAAAGCCTGGTAACGCGTCGTGCAGGTAGCATTCCCAATAAAGCCGCTATTGCCAAACAACTTGCTGAAGATCCCGCATTTCGTCGTTGCCAGTTAGAACTCTTTCAAGGGATCTTTGAAGGCGTTTTAGATCGCACTGATGAGCTAGAGGCCATCATTACCCCCGCCCTAGATCGCCCGATCAATGAGCTCTCCCCAGTGGAGCATGCTGCCCTTCTGATTGGCGCCTATGAGCTAGCCCTTGACTTGTCCGTACCTTACAAAGTCGCTATCAACGAAGCAGTTGAGCTGGCCAAAACATTTGGCGGGACTGATGGCCACAAATACGTTAACGGTGTCCTCGATCTTCTAGCTCAGAGCCTTCGCAGTACAGAAATCCAAGCCGGCTAATCGCTAAGACGCTTGCTAGACTGAGCCTCCAGGTTTATTCCTTGGAGGCTTTTTCATTTGGGCGATGCAGCATTTAAGCAAAGGTGATCTCAGGGGGATAAAATGATTTTTAGTTCCTTTTGATTTGCACTTACTTAAAGCTCACTATGCCAACAATTGATATTCGCAAGCTCCTAAAAGATCCAAGCCTTTTTAAAGAAGAGGCCTTTATTAATAACCAATGGGTCAAGTCAAGCTCGGGTGCTTCATTCCCAATCAACAATCCAGCTACTGGCGAGATCATTGCGCTGGTAGCTAACTTAGGTGCTGCAGATGCTGAGAAGGCGATTGCTGCTGCCGATCAAGCGCTGCCAAAATGGAAAGCCATCACTGGCAAAGAGCGCGCTGGACTGATGCGTAAATGGTTTGATCTCATTTTGCAAAACAAAGATGATCTCGCCATTTTGATGACCTTAGAGCAAGGTAAGCCCCTCGCTGAATCTGCTGGTGAAGTCGTTTACGGCGCATCGTTTATTGAATGGTATGCAGAAGAAGCTAAGCGAGTCTCTGGAACCATCCCAACCACTATCTGGGGTGATAAGCGCTTCATGGTTCTCAAGCAACCTGTAGGCGTTTGCGTAGCCATCACGCCTTGGAACTTCCCGAATGCCATGATCACCCGCAAAATCGCGCCAGCAATGGCAGCAGGTTGCACGATTGTGATTAAGCCAGCTGAGCAAACTCCATTGTCAGCTTTAGCACTTGCTGAGCTTGCAGTGCGCGCAGGCATTCCGGAAGGCGTCGTGAACATCATCACTGCCGATGCTGATCAATCTATTGCTGTTGGTAAAACACTATGCGCCTCACCAACGGTTCGTCACCTGTCCTTTACGGGATCGACTGAAGTAGGTCGCATTCTGATGGCGCAATGTGCGCCGACTGTGAAAAAGCTCGGCCTTGAATTAGGTGGTCACGCGCCATTTATCGTATTTGATGATGCAGATATTGATGCTGCTGTTGCTGGAGCAATTGCCTCTAAATATCGTAACTCTGGCCAAACCTGCGTTTGCGCTAATCGCCTCTACGTTCACAAAAAAATCCATGACGTCTTTGTAGAAAAATTTGCCAAAGCGGTTCAAGCTATCAAAGTGGGTAACGGCATGGAAGCCGGCGTCTCTCAAGGCCCCTTGATTGATCAAGCAGCCCTGGAAAAAGTCGAGCGTCATATTGCTGATGCGCTAAGTAAGGGCGCTAAGTTAGTAACTGGTGGTAAGCCATCCTCTTTAGGTGGCACTTACTACGAGCCCACTATTTTGGACAATGTTACCAATGACATGCTCATTACTTATGAAGAAACTTTTGGGCCAGTTGCCCCAATCATTACTTTTGAAAGTGATGAAGAAGTAGTGAAGTTAGCCAACAATAGTCAGTATGGTTTGGCATCCTACTTCTATAGCCGTGATATCGGTCGCATTTGGAAAGTGGCTGAAGCTTTGGAATACGGCATGGTGGGCGTCAACAGCGGCATCATCGCCAACGAAGTAGTGCCATTTGGTGGAGTAAAACAATCCGGCTTAGGCAGGGAAGGTAGTGTCTTTGGTATGGATGAGTACTTAGAGCTCAAGTACGTCTGTATCACGCTGTAATACTTCAGCAGTCCAACTTCAAAACGCTTACTTTTTGATGTAGACCAGATCCCAAACACCGTGGCCTAGCTTGATGCCACGGTTCTCAAACTTGGTGATGGGTCTATATGCTGGTCTTTCTACATAACCAGCATGATGGGCCTCTAGCTGAGCCAAGCTTGGCTTAAATTCATTTGAAGACTCGCCGTCTTTAGCGGCATCATCGGCGCCAAAGGTCTCAATCTTGATCTGCTCAGTAGAAGTATTTTGCAAAGCAGGCTCAGCATTTAAGACTAAAAGCATTTGCTCAGCATAGTTATGCCAGTCTGTTGCTAAATGCAGATAGCCGCCAAGCTTTAAGCGAGAGGCCAACAACTTTACAAAAGTAGATTGAATCAGACGACGCTTATGGTGGCGCTTCTTATGCCAGGGATCTGCAAAGTAAATATGAATTCCATCTAAAGCATTTTCTGGGAGCATCTTCTCCAAAACTTCCACAGCATCATGGCGAATTAGCCTCAGATTGGTGAGTTGATTTTCACCAATCAACTTGAGTAGCGCGCCCACTCCTGGTGGGTGCACTTCAATCGCCAGAAAATCATCTTCGGTGCGAAGGGCGGCGATTTTGGCAGTGGTCTCACCCATGCCAAAGCCGATTTCCAGAATCTTGGGTTTATTGGGTCCACCAAAAACATTGGCAAGATCAACTTGCTCATCCTGAAAAGGAATCAAAAATTGAGGGCCTAGCTCCTCAATAGCGCGTTGCTGACCTGCGGTGGTTCTGCCTGCCCTTAAGACAAAAGAGCGAATGCGTTCAACTGGATGAGACGACAAGTTAAGCCAGTACCTTCCTAAAGTAGGCAATGGTTTCTTTTAAACCATCCTCTAGGTTTACTTTTGGCTCCCAACCCAGCTTTGCTTTTGCGAGCTCGATATTGGGTTGACGTTGTTTTGGATCATCGGATGGCAAGGGCTCAAAAACCAACTTGGATTTGCTACCCGAGAGACGCAAAATGGTTTCAGCCAATTGCAGCATCGTAAATTCGCCGGGGTTACCAGTATTCACCGGGCCTGTGAAGCCCTGTTCAGAATTCATCATGAGTACAAAGGCATCGATCAAGTCATCTACATAGCAAAAGCTACGAGTCTGCTGGCCATCACCGTAAATGGTGATGTCTTTACCTTGTAGCGCTTGGACGATGAAGTTACTCACTACGCGTCCATCATGGGGATTCATACGAGGGCCGTAGGTATTAAAGATACGCACGACTTTAATATCCAAACCGTGTTGACGATAGTAATCAAAGAACAAAGTTTCTGCACAACGCTTGCCTTCGTCATAGCAAGAACGAATGCCGATGGGATTGACTCTTCCCCAATATTCTTCTGGCTGGGGATGCACCTCTGGATCACCATACACTTCACTGGTCGATGCTTGCAAAATACGCGCACGAGTTCGCTTTGCTAAACCCAACATATTGATCGCACCATGCACACTGGTCTTCGTCGTTTGCACAGGGTCATACTGATAATGCACAGGTGATGCAGGACAGGCTAAGTTGTAAATCTGATTCGTCTCTACATACAGCGGAAAAGTCACATCGTGACGCATGACTTCTAATTTGGTATTCGATAGCAAATGCTCAAGGTTTTGCTTGCTACCGGTAAAGAAATTATCGACCACCAAAACCTCATTCTTATCCTTAAGAAGTCTTTCGGTGAGGTGGGAGCCTAAAAAGCCTGCGCCACCAGTAATGAGGATTTTGTTCATATTTAGTCTTTTATTAAAGTTCTGCCAATTTTAACGGCATCAATCACCTAGTGATGAGGAGAGTCCCAGCCAGCCGAGCGATAGGCGAATACCACTTCAGCCAATACAAAGCCCAATGAGGTCATAAAGGACACTAAACCCAGCACAAAGGTCCAAATGACATAAGCCGTCTGAAGGGATCTGACAGCCCCGGCTTGAAAGAAGAAGAGCTCAAGCACGGTTAAGGAAATAAATAATCCGCTTAAGACATCAAAAAAGATCGCCGCAGTGCACAAACGACCACGGATTTTTGCCTCATTCGCCTCAACCCGCATTTGCACACGAGCCGTCTCTGTCAGGTTAGGATCCCCATGAATGAGTTTTTGAATCGAGCGCATACGATCTACCGATCGCGCCAATCGTGCTGAAATCGCATTGAGCAAAGTAGCAACCGCAGTTAATAAAAAAACGGGGGCTAAGGCTAGTTGAATATTATTGGTAATTGCATCAATGGATACATCCATATTGATTCCTAAAAGATCGATGAATTAATGAGACCAGGCAATTAAGCCAGTGTATGCAGTGATGAGAACTATTAAGCCAAAGGCAATTCGGTACCAAGCAAATGGCACAAAATTGTGGTGACCTACATAACGAATTAACCAGCGCACGCAGATAAAGGCAGAGATAAAGGCTGCGATAAAGCCCACCACAATTGCCAAGCTGTATGCTCCCGAGAAAGCTACTGGCGCTTTCCAAAGCTTGAGTAGTTCATAAGCAGTGGCTCCACCGATCACGGGGATCGCCAAGAAAAAGGAGAACTCAGTCGCTACGACTCTTGGAATACCAAAGAGCATTCCACCAATAATGGTGGCACCCGATCGTGATGTACCAGGGATCAAAGCAGCACATTGCGCTAAGCCCACTTTCAGGGCATCTAAAGGAGTGAGATCTTCAACAGAATGAATGGCTCTTTCTGAAGGACTTAAATGCAGCTGCCTACGCTCTGCCCAGAAAATCACCAAGGCACCAACAATAAAAGCACTGGCTACGGGAATAGGAGCAAATAAAACTGCCTTAATGTGTTTGCTAAACAAGAAGCCTAGGCCCATCGCTGGGATTGAAGCAATGATGAGGTTAAGCACAAAGCGACGAGACTGAGAGCTCGCCTTAAATGAGGAGGCTATGCTCCAGAGCTTATGCCGAAATTCCCAGCAAACTGCCAAAATAGCGCCGAACTGAATAATGACCTCAAAGGCTTTGCCTTGATCGTCATTGAAATTGAGCAAATCCCCGACCAAAATCAGGTGCCCTGTACTGGAGATCGGCAAAAACTCCGTTAAGCCCTCAACTACCCCCAGAATTACCGCTTTAGCCAACAAAATTAGATCCATGGACTAAATTTTATAGGTATCCAGGCAAGTTTTAGACTATTTGGCAAAATACAGCAGAAATGAGCAATTTGAATAAATTAGCCTTAAACTGCATGGCACATTAAAAAAGCATTTGAATTACATGACCCCAAGACGCCCCCACCCCTCTCAGATAAAAGCAATC
>Ga0194038_1000836_pt1 | contig 13395 bp, 11 predicted proteins | sample JunL226m_MetaG_FD_148630 | JGI IMG/M metagenome (GOLD analysis project Ga0194038, IMG submission 148630) | Anoxic zone freshwater microbial communities from boreal shield lake in IISD Experimental Lakes Area, Ontario, Canada - Jun2016-L227-6m | ecosystem: Environmental > Aquatic > Freshwater >...
GTTATGGCGAGGGCCGACTGCCGCCGAGGAGGACGCACCGCTGCGCGGGTTCGCGTTGGTGTTCGTCGAGTTCGTGGGGGCGCCACTTGAGTGACGCCGCGAGGCGGCCGTGTTCGACGCCGGCGACGGGCCGGCCGAGGCTTGGTCGCTGGTCGAACCTGCCGAACCAGTGGTATCCGCGTACGCCAGGGGTAATGCGCTAATCGCTGAGCCGATACCAAACGCGACGGCCAACGCACCAACCCGACCGATGCAACCTGAGAAGCCGTCCATCGCCACCGGCTCCGTCGCTGTCACCGAGCGACGACCATATTCAATCGCGCGCACTCGACCGCGCACCGAACGACGATGCCGGCCGGAGGATGTCGAGAACTCGACAGCGGACATTGGGGCGACTCTCTACACGAACGGATTCGCGAGCCCCGCACCCGCGATGATCGGAAGTATGCCATTTAGCAGAGTCCTGAGCCGGTAGTTCCGTCACAAAAATACTGCTGGTTCGCTGTTGATTAGGAGGAGGTGGTCACCCAGACAAGGCTTCAGGATTTACGTGGTTTACGTGGTGGTGCCCTCGGTGAGATTCGAACTCACACTGCACGGGTTTTGAATCCGTTTCCTCTGCCAGTTGGGATACGAGGGCGGCTCATGATGGCGGTGTCTCACGATAGTGGATGCCGCCCAGGGTTCGCCCTCGGACGTCCGCCGCGACACAATGGATCTCATGGACGACCTCACCACCGACCCCGCTGAGCCATCTGCGCGCCGGGTCTTGATCGCCGAGGACGAGGCGCTGATCCGGCTGGACCTGGCCGAGATGTTGCGTGACGAGGGCTACCAGGTGGTCGGTGAGGCCGGCGACGGTCAGGAGGCGGTGGATCTGGCCGAGAGCCTGCGGCCGGACCTGGTGATCATGGACGTCAAGATGCCGCGGCGCGACGGTATCGACGCGGCAGCCGAAATCGCCGCCAAGCGCATCGCTCCGGTGGTGCTACTGACCGCGTTCAGCCAACGCGATCTGGTCGAGAAGGCCCGCGATGCCGGCGCCATGGCCTACCTGGTCAAGCCGTTCTCGATCAGCGATCTGATCCCGGCGATCGAGGTGGCCATCAGCCGGTTCAGCGAGATCACCGAACTGGAGCGTGAGGTCGCTGATCTGGGCGAGAGGCTGGAGACACGCAAGTTGGTGGAACGGGCAAAGGGACTGCTTCAGGCCAAGCACGCCATGACCGAACCTGAGGCTTTCACCTGGATGCAGCGGGCCGCCATGGACCGGCGCACCAGCATGAAACACGTCGCCGAGGTGGTACTAGAGAACCTCGACCCCCCGATCACGCGCGATTTAGCCTGATGTTGGCTATCTTTTAGCGAAAGCGTCGACGTCAGACCGGTGAGCGGCCTGCGCAGCCGATGCTCAGGTGATAACCACTGACCCGGAGGTACAACGTGCGCGCTCAGACGACACGGAATGCGATCGCAATCAGCTCAGCCGCCCTGATGATGATGGGCATCGCCGGATGTAGTCAGAAAGCACCGAGCAGTGACTCGGCCGCAGGCAGCTCATCGACTTCGGCGGCCACCGCGGCTCCTACCAATTTGAAGATCGTTGAGCAGGTCCAGATTGATCAGAACGGCGCCGAGGTCAAGTCGGATGCCGCCGCCGCTCCGCTAGATCCGGCCGGTGACGGCAAGGCCACCTGTGCGCCGGTGACGATCGCCATGGCGGGTGCTCTCAACGGACCCGACGCCGCACTCGGTATCAACATCAAGAACGGCGTGCAACTGGCCCTCGATAAGCACAACGCCGCCAACCCGGGCTGCCAGATCGAACTGAAGGCATTCGACACCGAGGGTGATCCGCAGAAGGCCACCGCCATCGCGCCGCAGATCGTCGGCGATGCGGCGATCATCGGACTGATCGGGCCGGCGTTCTCCGGTGAGACCAAGGCCACCGGCGGGGTGTTCGATCAGGCCGGTCTGGTCGCCGCCACCGCATCGGCCACCAACGTGACTTTGTCCGAGCAAGGGTGGAAGACGTTCCTGCGCGGCCTCGCCAACGACGGAGTGCAGGGGCCGTCGGTCGCCAACTATCTGAAGAACACCCTCGGCAACAAGAAGATCTGCGTCGTCGACGACAGCACCGACTACGGAACCGGTCTGGCAAAGGCCGTCCGCGACACCCTCGGCCCGGTGGCCGACGCGGCATGCAATATCTCGGTCAAGAAGGGTGACAAGGACTTCTCGGCCGCGGTGACCCAGATCAAGGGTCAGTCGCCGGACTCGGTGTTCTACAGCGGTTACTACGCCGAGGCGGCCCCGTTCGTGCAGCAGTTGCGCGACGCCGGCTTCACCGGCACATTCGTCAGCGCCGACGGCACCAAGGACGACGAGTTCGTCAAGCAGGCAGGGGAGTCCTCCAAGGACGCACTGCTGTCCTGCCCGTGCGGTCCGGCCTCGCCGGCATTCGCCGCTGAGTACACCGCCAAGTTCGGTCAGGCGCCCGGGACCTACAGCACCGAGGGCTATGACCTCGGCACCATCCTGGCTAAGGGCATCGACTCCGGTGCAGTCACCCGGGACGCGCTTTTGGCCTTCGTCAAGGCCTACGACGGCCAAGGGGTAGCCCGCAAATACCAGTGGACCGACAACGGCGAACTCACCACGACGCTGATCTGGATATACAAGGTCCAGTAGCCAGGATTAAGCGAACTCCGAGGCCGTGCGGGCTGTAGGGTCGTCGCCGACAGGACCCACGATCCGGAGGTAGCAGATGACAAGCAGGACAGTCCGCAGCGCGATCGCGACCGGTGCGGCCGCGCTTGCGGTGTTCGGTATGGCCGGCTGTAGCAAGCAGTCCACATCGACTGACAAAGCTTCGAGCGCCACCAGCACGGCACAGGTTGCCGAGACGAACCTCAAAATCGTCCCCCAGATGCCCGTTGACCAGAACGGCGCCGAGATCAAACTAGCGACGGACGCCGCACCACCGGCCAACCCGGCAGGCGACGGCACCGCCACCTGCGCACCGGTCGCGATCGCGATGGCCGGTCCGCTCACCGGTGCTGATGCCCCGTTCGGCACCAACGTCAAAGACGGCGCGCAACTCGCGATCGATCAGCACAACGCCGCCAACCCCGGCTGCCAGGTCGCGCTGAAGGCCTTCGATACCGAGGGCGACCCACAGAAGGCGACCGCCATCGCCCCGCAGATCGTCGGCGACGCCTCGATTGTCGGTCTGGTCGGCCCCACCTGGTCCGGTGAGACCAAGGCAACCGGTGCGGTCTTCGATCAGGCGGGCCTCGCTGCGCTGACGCCCTCGGCCACCAACGTGGCACTGTCCGACCAGGGCTGGAAGACCTTCTTCCGCGGCTTGTCCAGTGACGGCGTGCAGGGCCCATCCCTGGCCAACTATCTGAAGAACGTCGTGGGCTCGAAGAAGGCCTGCGTGGTCGACGACAGCACCGATGCCGGCCTGGGTCAGGCCAATGCGGTCCGCGACACCCTGGGGCCGATTGCCGACTCCGCATGCAACATCTCGGTCAAGAAAGGCGACAAGGACTTCTCGGCCGCGGTGACTCAGATCAAGGGCCAGTCTCCCGATTTGGTCGTCTACGCGTCCTACTACACCGAGGCCGCCCTGCTGTTGCAGCAGCTGCGCGACGCCGGTTTCACCGGCACGTTCTCCGGTCCCGACGGCCTCAACGATCCGCAGTTCGTCAAGTCGGCCGGGCAGTCCGCAGATGGCGCGATCCTGTCCTGCCCGTGCGGTCCGGCCGGCGGTGCCTTCGCCGATGAGTACACCAAGAAGTTCGGTCAGGCTCCCGGCACCTACAGTCTCGAGGCTTATGACCTCGCCACGATTCTGCTGAAGGGCATCGACTCCGGCGCTGTCACTCGGGAGGCCCTGCTCAACTACGTCCGGAACTACTCCGGTCAGGGTGTAGCCCGCATGTATCAGTGGACCCCCAATGGGGAACTCACCTCGAACATGATCTGGATCTATAAGGTTCAGTAGCCACATCGCGAGGCACGTCCGGGACTGCCATTCCCGGGCGTGCCTTCGTCGAGTACTGATCGCAAGGAGCCCCGCCGCCGCATGATTCACCAGTGCCTCGGCGACTATGCGTGCCTCGCCGGAAATATCGGTTTCAATTTCGAGAATCTGCGAAACGGCTTCTGGCAGTTGACGGTCGACGGACTGTCGTGGGGTTCCATTTATGCACTGGTCGCCGTCGGTTACACGCTGGTATTCGGGGTCTTGCGACTGATTAACTTCGCGCACTCCGAGATCTTCATGCTCGGAATGTTCGGCGCGTACTTCTGCCTGGACAAGATTCTGGGTTTTGCCCCGAGCGGTAACGCTTACAACAAGGGCGTCGGGTTGACGGTGCTGTATCTGGGCATCGCCATGCTGTTCGCCATGCTGGTCTCCGGCACGGCGGCACTGGGTCTGGAAGCGGTCGCCTATCGGCCCCTGCGGCGTCGCAATGCGCGGCCGCTGACCTTCCTGATCACCGCCATCGGCATGTCGTTCGTGTTGCAGGAGTTCGTACACTTCATCCTGCCGCAGATCATCACCGGCTACGGCGGCAGTAACGCGCAGCAGCCGATCATCCTGGTGCGGCCCAGGACCCAATTCCACCTCTTCGGTGCTGACGTCTCCAATGTCACGATCGTGGTGATCGTCGCGGCGTTGGTGCTTGCGCTTGTGACCGACATCGCCATCAACAGAACCAAGTTGGGCCGCGGAATCCGTGCCGTCGCGCAGGATCCGACGACGGCAACCCTGATGGGCGTCTCGCGGGAGCGAACCATCATCACCACGTTCCTCATCGGTGGCCTCCTCGCGGGCGCGGCCGCGTTGCTGTTCATCCTCAAGGTCCCCCAGGGCATCCTCTATTCCGGCGGTTTCCTGTTGGGTATCAAGGCGTTCTCCGCGGCGGTGCTCGGCGGGATCGGCAACCTGCGCGGCGCACTGCTGGGCGGACTGTTACTGGGTGTCATGGAGAACTACGGCCAGGCCCTGTTCGGCACCCAGTGGCGCGATGTGGTCGCGTTCGTTCTGCTCGTCCTGGTGCTGCTGATCCGGCCGACCGGGATCCTCGGGGAGAGTCTCGGGAAGGCGCGGGCATGAGCATCACGGGTTCACTCGCGGCCCCGGGCGACCGGTTGCGTATCTGGTGGTCGGATTTGAGCCGGGTCCAGAAGTGGGGGTTCGGGGCCATCGGCTTAGCCCTCATGGCGCTGCTGCCGATTTACACGCCATCGTTCATCGTCACCCCGGGGATCAACTTCGACGCCGTGATGGCGCAGTTCGCCATGGTCGCTCTGATCGCGATCGGACTCAATGTCGTTGTTGGACAGGCCGGTCTGCTCGATCTGGGCTATGTCGGGTTCTACGCCGTTGGCGCCTATACCTGTGCGCTGCTGACCAGTCCTGATAGTCCGTGGAACCAAGTCGGACCCAACGGCGTCCTGAATACCCACTGGGCCTGGTTGTCCTGTGTGCCGTTGGCAGTTGCTGTCACGGCATTGGCCGGCCTGATTCTCGGGTTCCCGACACTGCGTCTGCGCGGTGACTACCTGGCGATTGTCACCCTGGGGTTCGGCGAGATCATTCGATTACTAGCTGACAACCTGTCCGATATCACCAATGGCTCACGCGGCCTGAACCAGATTGCTTTCCCGCACATCGGTGATGACCGGGTACGCGGCGGGTACTTCTCCAGCGGCAACGCACTGGGCAACGCCAACTACGGGACGTGGTGGTACTGGCTGGGCCTGATCCTCATCGCCGTCGTCCTACTTCTGGTGGGCAACCTCGAACGCAGCCGGGTCGGACGGGCCTGGGTGGCCATCCGGGAGGATGAAGATGCCGCGGAAGTGATGGGCGTCAACACTTTCCGATTCAAGTTATGGGCCTTCGTCATCGGCGCCGGTATCGGAGGACTGTCGGGTGCCCTGTACGCCGGCCAGGTGCAGTACGTCGCGCCGACGAACTTCAACATCATCAACTCCATGCTGTTCCTTACCGCAGTGGTGCTCGGCGGGCAGGGCAACAAACTCGGCGTGATCTTCGGGGCATTTGTCATCGTCTACCTACCGAATCGTTTGCTCGGAGTCGAGGTCGCGGGCATCAACCTCGGCGACCTGAAGTACCTGTTCTTCGGACTGGCACTGGTGGTGCTGATGATCTTCCGCCCGCAGGGGCTGTTCCCGGTGCGACAGCAGTTGCTTGCCTACGGACAGTCGGCGCGCAGACTGCTGTCGCGCGCCGGAACGCTGCCAAGGCCGTCACATGAGTGAGGACCTGCTGCAGACTCGCGACCTGAGCGTGAAGTTCGGTGGCCTCACCGCACTCGACGCGGTGAGCTTCTCGATCAAACGCGGTGAGATCCTCGGGCTGATCGGACCCAACGGAGCGGGTAAGACCACCTGCTTCAATGCGATCACCGGTGTGTACCGGCCGAGTGCCGGCACGGTGATATTCGACGGCGAACCGCTGGGCCGGATCAAGCGCCACCGGATCACTCAGCGCGGGATCGCGCGCACATTCCAGAACATCCGGCTATGGGGAGAGATGACCGCATTGGAGAATGTGGTCGTCGGTGCCGACGCTCGACACAAGACCTCGGTGCCGGGTGCATTGATCCGTTCACCCCGGCACCGCCGCGAGGAACACGAAGCGATTGACCGTGCCGTCGCACTGCTGGAGTTCGTCGGCATCGCCCACCGCGGCGAGGAGAAGGCCAAGAACCTGCCCTACGGCGATCAGCGCCGGCTCGAGATCGCCCGCGCGCTGGCCACCGAGCCCCAGTTGCTCTGCCTTGACGAACCAGCGGCCGGATTCAATCCCAGCGAGAAGGCCGCGCTGGTCGACCTGATTCGTGCCATCCGCGACAAGGGGTTCACGGTGTTGTTGATCGAGCACGACATGCGGTTGGTCATGGGCGTCACCGATCGCATCGTGGTGCTGGAATTCGGTCGCAAGATCGCCGACGGCCTGCCGGCTGAGATCCGCGAGGACCCGGCTGTGATCGCCGCCTACCTGGGAGTGCCCGATGACTGATGCCGCAGTCCTGCTCGAGGTGCGCGACGCGGTCGTCCATTACGGCCGCATCGAAGCCCTCCACGGCGTATCACTGACCGTCCGCGAGGGCGAACTGGTGACCCTGCTGGGTCCTAACGGGGCGGGTAAGACGACCCTGATGCGGGCACTGTCCGGGCTGCGCCCACTGACGTCTGGTTCGGTGTGGTTCGACGGCCGTGACATCACCCATGTCAAGGGTCATCGACGGGTCGTCGACGGTCTGGTGCAGGCACCGGAGGGCCGCGGCGTCTTTCCCGGTATGACCGTCACCGAGAACCTTGAAATGGGTTGCTACGGGCGCAAGTTCGAATCGAAGGCCGCCCACGACGAGCGGCTCGATTGGGTGTTCACCACGTTCCCGCGGCTGGCCGAGCGACGCAAGCAGGTCGGCGGCACGCTATCCGGCGGCGAACAGCAGATGCTTGCCATCGGTCGGGCATTGATGGCGCGGCCGCGGGTGCTGCTGCTCGACGAGCCATCGATGGGCCTGGCGCCCATGATGATCTCGCAGATCTTTTCCATCATCGCCGACATCAATGCCGCCAGCACCACCATCCTGCTCGTCGAGCAGAACGCGGCCCAGGCGCTGAGCCGATCCGACCGGGCCTACATCCTGGAGACCGGCACCGTCACTCGCGAGGGTCCGGCCCGGGAGTTGTTGGCCGACGACGCGATTCGCGCGGCCTACCTTGGGGTCGCCTGACCCCTCTCGCTTGCTGCCGAAAACGACACCAGGGTCGTGGACGACACGCGAGTCGCAGCCGTGGTGTCGATCTCGCGGGTCGAGGCGGTCTTGCCCGGGTCGCGGAGGCTTAGCGCGCGACGATCACCGATGACCCGTGGCCGAACAGACCCTGGTTGGCGGTGATGCCGACCTTGGCGCCCTCGACCTGGCGACCGGTGGCCTGACCCTTCAGCTGCCAGGTCAGTTCGCAGACCTGCGCGATGGCCTGGGCGGGGATCGCCTCACCGAAACAGGCAAGCCCGCCGGAGGCGTTGACCGGAATGCGTCCGCCGATCGTGGTGGCACCAGAGCGCAACAACTGCTCGGCCTCACCCTTGGCGCACAAACCGAGGTGTTCGTACCAGTCGAGTTCCAGTGCGGTGGACAGGTCGTAGACCTCGGCCAGGCTGAGATCCTCCGGACCCATACCGGCCTCGGCATACGCGGTGTCGAGGATGTGGTCCTTGAACGCCCGATCCGGTGCGGCTACTACGGCGGTGGAATCGGTGGCGATATCGGGAAGCTCCGGCATGGACTGCGGGTAGTTCGGCGTCGCGCAGGACACCGCGCGCACCGACGGCACACCGGCCAGCGACCCGAGGTGTTTCTCGGCGAAAGCCTTGCTCGCCACGATCAGCGCGGCGGCACCATCGGAGGTGGCGCAGATGTCCAGCAGTCGCAGCGGATCGGAGACCACCGGGCTGGCCTGAACGTCCTCGACCGACGATTCCTTGCGGTAGCGCGCATTCGGATTGGACAACCCGTGGCGGGAGTTCTTCACCTTCACCGCGGCGAAATCCTCCGTCGTGGCGCCGTAGAGATCCATCCTTCGGCGCGCCAGCAGCGCGAAGTACACGGTGTTGGTGGCGCCGATCAGGTGGAAACGTTGCCAGTCCGGATCGTCGCGACGCTCCCCGCCGACCGGGGCGAAGAACCCCTTCGGTGTGGTGTCGGCACCGATCACCAGTGCCACATCGCACATCCCGGCCAGTATCTGCGCCCGCGCCGACTGCAGGGCTTGGGACCCCGACGCGCACGCGGCGTAACTGGACGAGACGGGAATGCCGGTCCACCCGAGTTTCTGGGCGAAGGTGGCGCCGGCGACGAAGCCCGGGTAGCCGTTGCGGATGGTGTCCGCGCCGGCGACGAGTTGGATCTGACGCCAATCCATCCCGGCATCGCGCAGAGCAGCGCGGGCGGCGACGACGCCGTACTCGGTGAAGTCGCGTCCCCACTTGCCCCACGGGTGCATTCCCGCGCCGAGGATGTAGACGGGCTCCGGGGTGCTCATTCGGCGATCCTCCACGCGTAGACGGTGCGCTCGATTCCGTCGTCGCCGACGTAGAGCGGCATCGTGGTGAGTTCCATGGCCATACCGACTTTCAGATCGGCGGCCCCGGTGCCCTCGACGACCTTGCCCAGCACGATGATGCCCTCGGCCTCCAAGTGCACCGCGGCGACCGCGAACGGTTCGAACGGGTCGGCGGACGGATACGGCGGGGGCGGGGCGTAGTGGTTCTCGGTATAGCTCCACAGCGTGCCGCGCCGGGACAGCGCCACCGGTTCGAGTTCGTCGGCCTCGCACGCCGGGTTGGGGCAGTTATCCGCCCGGGGCGGGAACACATAGGTGCCGCAGCGCGGGCACTTGGCGCCCACCAGATGTGGGACACCGGCGTCGTCGGACGCCCACCATCCCTCGATCGCGGGAGTGTCTGTCGCACCTGGCACCCCGGTAGCGTAACCCGTGCCTAGAGTGAGGGCGTGAGCGAGAAGCCGACCCTGATGCTGCTGGATGGCAACTCGCTGGCGTACCGGGCCTTCTACGCCCTGCCCGCGGAGAACTTCAAGACCCGCAGCGGTCTGACCACCAACGCCGTCTACGGATTTACCGCGATGCTCATCAATCTGCTGCGCGATGAGGCGCCCACCCACATCGCCGCCGCGTTCGACGTCTCCCGGCAGACATTCCGCTCCGAGCGGTTCCCCGAGTACAAGGCCACCCGCAGCGCGACGCCGGATGAGTTCCGCGGTCAGATCGACATCACCAAGGAGGTGCTCACCGCACTGGGCATCACCGCCCTGGCCGAACCTGGCTTCGAGGCCGACGACATCATCGCCACCCTGGCCACCCAGGCCGACGAGGCCGGCTACCGGGTGCTGGTGGTCACCGGAGACCGCGACGCACTGCAACTCGTCAACACCGATATCACCGTGCTGTATCCGATCAAGGGTGTCAGCACGCTGACGCGGTACACCCCTGACGCGGTAGTGGAGAAGTACGGGCTCACGCCCGCGCAGTACCCCGACTTCGCGGCGCTGCGCGGCGACCCCAGCGATAACCTGCCCGGCATACCCGGGGTGGGGGAGAAGACCGCCGCCAAGTGGATCGTTGAATACGGCTCACTGCAGGGCCTGGTGGACAACGTCGACACGGTGCGCGGCAAGGTCGGGGATTCGTTACGGGAAAACCTCGCCACGGTGATGCTCAACCGTGAACTCACCCATCTGGTGCGCGACGTCCCACTGGCGCAGACACCCGACACCCTGGGTCTGCTGCCGTGGGACCGCGACAAGGTCCACCAACTCTTCGACGACCTCGAGTTCCGGGTGCTGCGCGACCGACTGTTCGACACCCTGACGACCGTCGAACCGGAGGTCGAGGATGGCTTCGACGTTCGCGGTGGCGCCCTGGAACCCGGCACGGTGGCCGCCTGGCTAGCCGAACACGCCAGCGGTACAACGCGATCCGGGCTGGCGGTAGTCGGAACCCATGCCGCCTACGACGGTGACGCCACCGCACTGGCCATCGCGACCGCCGACGGCGACGGCGCTTATATCGACACCGCAACCCTGACGCCCGAGGATGAGGTGGCACTGGGTGCGTGGCTGGCCGATGAGAGCACGCCGAAAGCGTTGCACGAGGCCAAGGCGGCGATGCACGATCTTGCCGGCCGGGGCTGGCGACTGGCCGGGGTGACCTCCGATATCGCGCTGGCCGCCTACCTTGTCCGCCCCGGACAGCGCAGCTTCACCCTCGACGATCTCTCAGTGCGATACCTCAAACGCGAGTTACGCGCCGAAGCCCCTGAGCAGCAACAGCTGTCACTCCTCGATGACGCCGATGGCGTCGACGAACAGGGTGTGCAGACGCTTATCCTGCGGGCCCGCGCCATCACCGATCTGGCCGACGCCCTCGATGTGGAACTGGCCGCCATGGAGTCATCGTCACTGCTGAGCGAGATGGAACTGCCCGTCCAGGTGGTGCTGGCCGGGCTCGAATCCCGCGGTATCGCCGTGGATGTCGACAAGCTTGAGGAACTGCAGAGCGAGTTCGGCGATCAGATCCGCGACGCCGCCCAAGCCGCGTATGCGGTGATCGGCAAGGAGATCAACCTCGGGTCACCCAAGCAGTTGCAGGTCGTGCTGTTCGATGAACTGGAGATGCCGAAGACCAAGAAGACCAAGACCGGCTACACCACCGACGCGGACGCCCTGCAGACATTATTCGACAAGACCGCGCACCCGTTCCTTGAGCATCTGCTGGCCCACCGAGACGTCACCCGGCTGAAGGTCACCGTCGACGGGCTGCTGAAGTCAACTGCCCCCGACGGCCGCATCCACACCACGTTCAACCAGACCATCGCCGCCACCGGCCGGTTGTCGTCCACCGATCCCAACCTGCAGAACATCCCGGTCCGCACCGAGGCCGGGCGCCGTATCCGCGACGCCTTCTGTGTGGGTGACGGTTATACCGAGCTGATGACCGCCGACTACAGCCAGATCGAGATGCGGATCATGGCGCATTTGTCGAAAGACGAGGGACTGATCGAGGCCTTTAACACCGGGGAGGATCTGCACTCGTTCGTGGGCTCGCGGGCGTTCGGGGTGCCGATCGACGAGGTGACCGCGGAGTTGCGACGCCGGGTCAAGGCAATGTCCTACGGGTTGGCCTACGGGCTCAGCGCCTACGGCTTGTCGGCCCAGCTCAAGATCTCCACCGAAGAGGCCAAAGAACAGATGGATGCCTACTTCGCGCGATTCGGCGGCGTGCGGGACTACCTGGAGGGTGTGGTCGAGCAGGCCCGCAAGGACGGCTACACCTCAACGGTGCTGGGCCGCCGGCGCTATCTTCCGGAACTGGACAGCAGTAACCGACAACTCCGAGAGGCCGCCGAACGCGCCGCACTCAACGCCCCGATCCAGGGCAGCGCCGCCGACATCATCAAGGTCGCCATGATCAACGTCGACACGGCCATCACCGCGGCCGGGCTCGAGTCCCGGATGCTGCTGCAGGTGCACGACGAGTTGCTGTTCGAGGTGGCGCCAGGAGAGCGAGAGGCCCTGGAAACTGTGGTGCGGGACAAGATGGGTAGCGCCTACCCGTTGGATGTGCCGCTGGAGGTTTCGGTGGGATACGGCCGCACCTGGGACGCGGCCGCGCACTAGAGGTTCTAGTTCGGCGGCGCTTCGGTGTGTTCCAGACTCCGCTTCAGATCCGAGTAGTCCGGCGGGCTCCGGAATCGGAACCACGAGATGATGAACACCCCGAGCCCGACGAGTAGCGCCACCTCGACCCACAGGAATACGCAGAAATCGAGCCAGGTGCTACCCGCCTGCGGAGCACCCGGCAGATTGTGCTGTATAGGAATGAGGGCGAAAAGCATGGCCGCGAACCAGCTGGCCATTGTGGCCTCCACGGGGCGCCGACCCGTCGCGACGCTCCACGCGACCAACAACGACAGCGCTGCCATTGCGAGAACCAGGACGATCACGACGGCCACCGCGGTGACCACCGCTGCCGACCGCTGCATCGTCAGCCCGATCTTGAAGATCCGTCCGTCGCTAGCGAGTCGCAAGTCTTGGGACCACCCGACGATCCCGCCCGGTTCGTCTGCGGCCACCCCCACCGGCACTCTGCGGAAGCTTCCATCCTTGAGCACTTCGTCAACTGACAGCACCGGCGCCGGCATCGTCCCGCCAGGTACCTGCGCATCGGAGTAGGAGTAGTCGTAGTGATCGAGCGGGTATATCTGGGCGTTGCCCGTGACGGGGATAGTGATCTCGTAGGAGCCGCCGACTGGTTCGCCCTCATCGATTTCGAAGACTTCGGCATCCTTGAGCACCCGGGAGGAAATCTGGAGGTCCGTCGCGAAGCTGCCGTGCTCGTCGTCCAGGTAGATGCCCGTCGGGTAGATCGTGGCAAGTGCCGTCACCTCGCGGAGCTCCGGCTCGATCGCGATCACCTCGAGTGCCACGTTGACGCCATCGGCCGCCGGCGATCCGGACCGGCTCACATGGGTCTGGTCGCTCTTCGCATAACCCAGCACGGTGATCGCCAAGACGACTGCGACAACTCCGGCGATGAGCAGTACTCGACGCGCAATCCTCACCGTGACACCGGAAACCAATGGCCCTGAATCTTATGCAGCACAGGCGCCGCAGCGGCCCGCGCAGCGACCACTCTGTGCCATTCCTCGTTCTGTAGCGCGAAGACCCGTTCGTCGCCGAAGCCGCGGTCGATCCGATCGCGGACATAGGCCAGCTCGACCACCTGCACGGCGAACCTCTTCACCGTCGAGCCGGC
>Ga0194038_1000837_pt1 | contig 13392 bp, 14 predicted proteins | sample JunL226m_MetaG_FD_148630 | JGI IMG/M metagenome (GOLD analysis project Ga0194038, IMG submission 148630) | Anoxic zone freshwater microbial communities from boreal shield lake in IISD Experimental Lakes Area, Ontario, Canada - Jun2016-L227-6m | ecosystem: Environmental > Aquatic > Freshwater >...
AGTTCCTGCTCGACCAGGACGCTCAGGCCGTTGATGGCTTTTCTGAAGTCGATGGGTTCGCGGTACAGGTAGACCTGCTCGATGGAGCAGCCCGGATGCATCAGCGCTCACCGTGGGCGCAGCGCGCAATGCAGCTCTTGCTGCCTACGGAGCGCAAGGTATTTTCGTCATTCACCCAAGCGAAGATGATGATCTTGGTCTTTGAGTCGAACCGAAAAAACAGTCGGAACCGCCGACCTATCTTGGCTCGTCGCCAATGCCGAAAAGCGTTTCCCATCGTATTGCCCTGCCGATACTCCTCGCGATTGGGGTCACCGGGTACCGCCTGCAGCATCAACTGTGACAGTGCATTGAAAAGTTTCACGTTGGCGTTGGACTCGAATCCCTTGGGGTCCTGCGCTTTGGCGCGCTGCGCGGCAGCATCAAGCTTTCGCAGTTGCTCGATCAAGCAGTCGTGAAATAGCAGGTTCCATCCATTGCGCTGCATCACAGCGCCACGTTGCCTTCAATCTCTGCCGTCAGATCAACAGGCCGTTTGAGCGCCTTCAACATGGACTTCACCAGGTCTTGCGGCAAAGAAGCGATGTGCTGCCCGCGCTCGATGTCCTTTTCCAGAAGCGATAAGAAACTCGCAATGGCCGGGTCTTCGTGTGGTGCATCTTCTACGCGACTGACAATCACCTGGGAGCCGCGCAGTTCAAATGCCACCTTGCTGCCAAAATCGACGCTGAGCGCTTGTCGAATCGGCTTGGGCAGCGTAATTTGCCCCTTGGAAGTGACGGTGGCAACTTCGTGAATGACCGACATGACTAAGCTCCTTGTATGCCCAGATGGTAAGGTATATTCCTTACCAAGTCAAACAATCGCTTCAACCTCCGCTAGAGTCCCGGCTCCCTCAATCTCCCCCCGCAACACCCGGGACACTGGCGGGACACTCAGGGGCAAAAACCCAACGCGTTTGACCAAACCACACAACAGACCAGAGGCGCAAACTCGTTGATTTCAAAAGCCTCACACGTGGAGGCTTTTGCCTTTCTGGGCGTTAACAGTGGTTTGTTAGTGCTGGAAGCCATGCCTTGCAGCACAACCCGCCTACGCAGCCAGCGCCGGGTAGTCGGTGTAGCCTTTTTCGCCGGGCGTGTAGAACGTGCTCATGTCTGGCGCACTCACGCTCGCGCCGGCCTTCATGCGCGCCACCAGATCGGGGTTGGAGATGAAGGGGCGCCCAAATGCAATCAGGTCGGCGTCCTTGGCCTGCAAAGCTTTTTCGGCGCTCTGGGCGTCAAATCCGCCGACGGCAATAAAGGTTCGGGAAAAAGCGGCGCGCAGCTTTTGCTTGAACTCGGCAGGCACGGGCGGCGCGCCCATGGCCGAATGGTCCACCAGGTGCAGATAGACCAACCCCATGTCGGACAGCTTGGCGGTCAGCGCCAGAAACTGCTCTTCAACACCGTCAAACGCTCCGGTGCCGTTAAACACGCCGTACGGAGAAATCCGAATGCCCACCTTGTCCGCCCCAATCGCCTTGACGCATGCGTCCGCAACTTCCAGTACCAAGCGGTTGCGCGCCTGGGCACTTCCGCCGTAGCCGTCTGAGCGCTTGTTGACGTTGGGGTTGAGGAACTGCTCCAGCAGATAGCCGTTGGCCGCGTGCAGCTCAATGCCATCAAACCCGGCCTTGACGGCCAGCTTGGCGGAGGCAGCAAATTCTTCAACGGTCTTGGCGATGTCGGCCTCGGACAAGACTGCAGGGGCCGTGTGAGGCTGCATGCCAGCGGCGTCGGTCCACATTTCACCGGGGCACACCTCCGGGCTGGGCCCCACCACGCGAGCACCCGCAGGAAGGTTGTTCTGGTGCGATACGCGACCGGTGTGCATGAGCTGCACAAATATCTTGCCACCAGCCTTGTGCACCGCGTCGGTCACCTCTCGCCAGGCTTGCACCTGTACGTCGTTATAGAGGCCCGGAATCCGCGCGTACCCAACTCCGTTAGGCGATGGCGAGGTGCCCTCGGTCACGATCAAACCCGCCGTTGCGCGCTGTTCGTAGTACTGGGCGATGAGGGCGTTGGGCGCGCTGTTCTGGGTTGCACGACTGCGGGTCATGGGTGCCATGACGGTGCGGTTGGTCAGATGCGTACTGCCCAAGGCATAGGATTCAAATAACATGGATGGTCTTTCTGGTGAATGGGTTGTCCGGGAGCGGGAAACTGTAGCAGGCTGCGCAATTGCTGTGCAGCGCCAGGGTAGTTTGGGGGCAATGGCACCATTTCAATAGTGGGTTCTGGCAAGGTGGCGTAAAGTGGGCGGCCACTGGAACAAAACCATGATCCTCATTTACGGTGCAAACGGCTACACGGCAGAACTCATCATCGAGCTTGCGCTCAAGGAGGGTGCCAAACCCATCCTCGGTGGCCGCTCCGAAGGCAAGCTTGTTGCGCTGGCCAAGCTGCACCAATTGCCGATGCGCGCCTTCGCCCTGGATGACCCCGACGCCATCGCCAACAACCTGACGGATGTAGCGGTGGTGCTCAACTGCGCTGGCCCGTTTTCCCGAACCGCCAAACCGATGGCCGAGGGCTGCATCAAGGCCGGTGTCCATTACCTTGACATCACCGGCGAGATCGACGTGTTTGAGGCCCTGGCACTGATGGGCTCCAAGGCAAGAAAAGCCGCAGTCATGCTGATGCCCGGAACCGGGTTCGACGTGGTGCCCAGCGATTGCCTGGCGGCACACTTGAAGCGCCGCCGGCCCGACGCCACCCACTTGACGCTTGCGTTTCAGGCCATCGGCCAACCATCGCATGGCACCGCTACGACCATGGTGGAGAACCTGCACCGTGGCGGAATGGTTCGACGCGGTGGCAAGTTGCTGGCCGTGCCAGCCGCATCGGCCACCCGTCAAATCGACTTCGGCAAGGGGCCGGTCACCACCATCTGCATTCCGTGGGGCGACGTGTCCACCGCGTGGGTGTCAACCGCCATTGCGAACATCGAAGTGTTCATGGCCGCGCCGGCTGGTATGCGCTGGATGGCCAAGGCCTCGCGCTACCTCGGTGGGGTGATGGGGTCCGGTTTCGTGCAAGGCTTGCTCAAAAAGCAAATCGACAGCGGCCCGGCCGGCCCCAACGCCGAGCAGCGCAGGCGCGGGGCATCGCACCTCTGGGGCGAAGTGCGCAACGCCAGTGGCCAGACGGCAACTGCACGACTTGACACGATTGAAGGCTACGCACTCACGGCGCTCACGGCATGGGATATTGCCAAGCGCGTTGCCCATGGCGAAGCACAACCCGGCTATCGCACGCCCTCGCAAGTCTTTGGTGCCGATTACATCCTGAACTTTGCCGGAACCACGCGCACGGACCTGTGATGCTGACCCGAGGTCGAACTCGGCTGCTATCCCATAGGCGTTCTCGGGAACGCTCTCGCGCGTCCATGTCCTGAATTCAAACAGGCTTCAAGAACAGCCCGACAGTCAGGCAGACGCCAATGCCGACAATCACCATGCGAAGCACCTTCTCGTTGACCCGGTGCAGCGCCCATGTCCCGCACAAGCCCCCCACAAGTGATCCCGATCCGAGTGCGACTACCTCCATCCAATGCACTTCCGGGGAGGCAATGAATAGCGCCACGGCCGAAGCATTCATCACCGCAGCCAGGACATTCTTGGTTGCCCCGGCGTTGCGCGTCGGCAATCCCGCCAAGGTGAGCGCTGCGAGCATCAGGAACCCGATGCCGCCGCCAAAGTAGCCGCCATAGATGGCTATAAAAAACTGCGCAACACCAGCCCCCACCGGACCCAGGTGGGCATGGGAGTCCAGCGGCTTTTCTCTGAAACTGCCCCAGGCAAACACGGTGGTGGCAAACAGCACCAGCCATGGCACCAGTCGGGAGAACATCGAAGCCGGTGTGTTGAGCAGCAACAGCCCGCCCACCGCACCCCCCGCAATACTGACAAGAAATAAAGCCCGAAACGGCAGACGCCCCGCGCCGCTAACAAGACGGCGCCCGGCAAAGCCCGCGCTAACCTGCCCCGGAAACAAGGCAACCGTTGACGTGATGTTTGCCGCCAACGGGCTCAACCCCGAAAGAATGAGAACCGGCAGAGTCACAAACGACCCACCACCCGCCAACGAATTCTGCAGCCCGGCCCATAAGCCTGCCAGCGCGATGAGAGCAAACACCATTGTTAGAGGCCTCGAGTATCTTGGGTCCACAAATGTCTAAACGAGACCCTATTGTCGTCAGTTCCCCGGATAACCACGGCGCGCCATGGAAGCAATAAATCCAAGGTGTTTAGCAAACCACTTTTGCACCATGCATACCTTCACTCTCCGCACTTTTGCGGCGACAGGCGACTGTTCCAAAGCAATCCGGCACTTCGTCACTTCTGGAGAAAATTATGCTTTCGAAAACCGCGCTGGACTTCATCCTTCGCCTGACAGACTGGTTTCATGGACACTGGGAAGACCCTGAATGGGGAAAGCGCCCCACGAGCCAGATCCTGATCGCAATCGCCGTGCGTGAGCTGGCCGCCGGGATTCAGGAGGCCGAACTTCGCGGCCAAATTCAGGCAACCGCCGACAAGGTGATTGTCAAGAACACTCACATCGTTCAAAAGACTTGATCAGCCCTGCGCGCCGCAGTACCTTGGCCCCGCGTATCGGCCACGCAGTACATAGTCAACGCCTGAATTCTTACCCGCCGCAATGGGTGCCCACGGAAGTTCCATCCCACTCGGTGGCGTTGCCAATCTGCCTGCCTTCGGCAGTCGTACACTTTGACGGCGTGGGGGGCAAACTTTTGATCAGCAGGCAACTATGGACATCGACATTGCGCATCTTGAAAGCTGGATTGGCCGTTCTGAGGTGGTTCACGATGTGGTCACGCTTGCGCCCTTGCGGGCATTGAGCGCTACGCTGGATCGAAGTGACGCGCCCATGGACATGGGCGACGAAGTGCCCCCTTGCTGGCACTGGTTGTATTTCTTGCCGCTGCACAAGCAGTCCGACCTGGGGCCCGACGGGCACGCCAAGCGCGGTGGCTTCTTGCCCCCGGTTCCGTTGCCCCGGCGCATGTGGGCGGGCAGCCAGATGCGCTTCCTGCAAGCGATTCGTGCGGGCCAGAACATCAGCCGAACATCCACCATTGCCGAGGTGCGGCAGAAGGACGGGCGCACCGGCCCACTGGTGTTCGTAAAAGTGCGTCACGATATTCGTGCGGAGGGTCAACTGGCAATTGAAGAGTTTCACGACATTGTTTATCGCAACCTGCCGCAACCGGGCGAGCCCGCAGCGGCAAGTCAACCAGCGCCCACCAACGCAAGCTGGATGCGCGAAATTCGGCCCGACGATGTGCTGCTTTTCCGCTACTCGGCGCTCACCTTCAACGGCCACCGCATCCACTACGACCGCCGCTATGTGACCGAGGTGGAGGGCTACCCGGGCCTGATCGTGCATGGCCCGCTGATTGCCACTTTGCTGCTTGACCTGCTGCGCCGCGAGTTGCCGCTGGCGCGGGTACGCAGCTTCTCCTTCAAAGCCTTGCGACCGATCTTTGACATTGCGCCGTTTCAGGTGTGTGGCAGGCTCGACGGAGGCAAAACCGCAAGGCTGTGGGCCACCAGTCCCGAGGGGCAACTGGCAATGGATGCGGTTGCCGAACTGGAATACGCTGCCCCATGACCCCGATTGAATCTGCCCGCGCATTGCTGATTGATCCGCACGACCGGGTTCTGCTGCTCAAGCTGGCGTCGGGACGCATAGCACTGGGGCCGAACGCATCGGAGCGCACGTTCTGGCTGACGCCGGGTGGCACCCTGCACCCGGGCGAGTCGTTTGATGCAGCGCTGCTACGCGAGATTTTCGAGGAGACCGGCCTGAGCCTGCAGCACCCGGGCCATTGGATTTGGACTTCGCCCAAGCGCATCGAGCGCGACGGAGAGCCGGTGGACACGCTGGCACGCGTCTACATTCAGCGCGTAGCCGCCTTCGCGCCGGTGCCGGCGGCGCTCACACCTGAAGAGCGCAGTGTGTTTCGCGAGCTGCGCTGGTGGAGTCTGGACGAGATTGCCGCCTCTGGCGAGACCTTCGTCCCGCGCCATCTCGCGGCGCTGCTGCAGCCGCTGCTCGCCGGTGCCTGGTCGCCCGAGCCGATCACGATCAACCCCTAGTACTGACCCGCAGACTCCGCGCTACCAACATCGGCACGCGGTGTACACCGTGTGCGACATCTGTCGCAATTTGGGTGCGACACCTGTCGCAGCCGTGAGACGGATTTGCGCCAGCAAAGTCGCTCCTCGCAGGCGAATACACCCCATTTTTTAAGGGTTAACCCGCCGTTGCATGCCCGCAAAACGCCTGGCGAGCAGGTGGCACGGCCCTTGCGATTTAGGGCATAGCTGATAGGAAGCCCCTGCATGACTGAACCCCGGTTGAGTTCCCCCGCCAAGGTTGGCATCATTGCCAACCCGGTGTCCGCGCGCGACATCCGGCGCATCATCGCCAACGCCAGCAACCTGCAGACCTCGGAACGCGTCAACATCGTGCTGCGGGTGCTCACCACGCTGTCCGCTGGCGGCATTGACCATGTGCTGATGATGCCCGACAAGGCCGGCATCAGCGCCATGCTGTTGCGCAGCCTGCAGCGCGAGCGCAACCTGCACCACCGCTTTCCCAAGGTGGAGTTTGTGGACATGGATGTCACCTCCACCGTGGACGACACCTTTACCGCGGCGCGCGCCATGCAGCAAGCCGGGGTCAAGGTGATCGTGGTGCTCGGTGGCGATGGCACCCACCGCGCCGTGGTGCGCGAGCTGATGGAGGGCGTGCGCAAGGGCCTGCCACCAGTAGCCATTGCGGGCCTGTCCACCGGAACCAACAACGCTTTCCCGGATATGCGTGAGCCCACCATTGCCGCGCTTGCCGTGGGCCTGTACGCCAGTGGCCGGCTCAGCGCCGAGCAGGCGCTGTCGCCCAACAAGGTGCTCGAAGTCGGCGTGGATGGCGTGGCGCGTGACATCGCCATTGTGGACGCCGTCATTGGCTCGGACCGCTTCATTGGCGCACGCGCCCTGTGGAAGACCGATAGCCTGAGCGCCGCCTACCTCACCTTTGCCGACCCGCAGGTGATTGGCCTCTCGGCCATCGGTGGCTTGCTGCACCCGGTGGGCCGCAACGAGCCCGGTGGCCTGGCAATTCACCTCGGGCACGACGCCGCCTCCACCCGGCTGCGCCTGAGCGTGCCGATTGCGCCCGGAATGATCAGCGACATCCCGATTGCCGACTGGACCGTCATGCCCGCAGGCGTGCCGTTTCCGGTATCCCTGAGCGCCGGTGTGGTGGCGCTCGACGGCGAGCGCGAGTTCACTTTTGACGTTGGCCAGAAGGTCAGCGTCACCCTGCGCGAAAACGCTTTCCCCACGGTGGACGTGGCCCGTTGCTTGCAGACCGCTGCACGCGAAGGCCTGTTCCGCCTTTCTTCCCCCAGCCCCTAAAAACAGGAGACTTTCACCATGGCAGGCACCAATCCCTTCCCGCTGTCCCGCGAGGACTTGCTCAAGGCGTACCGCACGATGCGCACGATTCGTGAATTTGAAGAGCGCTTGCACGTTGACTTCAGTCGCGGCGACATTCCCGGCTTCGTGCACCTGTACGCCGGTGAGGAAGCCTCGGCCACCGGCATCATGGCGCACCTGGGCGACGGCGACCGCATCGCCAGCACCCACCGTGGCCACGGCCATTGCATTGCCAAGGGCGTGGATGTGTTTGGCATGATGAAGGAAATCTACGGCAAAAAAGGCGGCTCCTGCCAAGGCAAGGGAGGCTCCATGCACATTGCCGACCTGAGCAAGGGCATGATGGGTGCCAACGGCATTCTGGGCGCTGGCGCACCGCTGGCCTGCGGCGCAGGGCTGGCAGCCAAGTACCGCAAGAAAGGTGAAGTCGCCATCACCTTTGTGGGCGACGGCGCATCCAACCAAGGCACCTTCCTGGAAAGCCTGAACCTGGCCGGGGTGTGGAATCTGCCGGTCATTTTTGTGGTGGAAAACAACGGCTACGCCGAATCCACCTCGCGCGACTACGCCACGGCGGTGGACAGCTTTGTGGACCGCGCCGCCGGCTTTGGCATGCCCGGAATCACGGTGGACGGCACCGACCTGTTTGCAGTGTACGAGGCAGCGGGCGAAATCATCCGGCGTGCGCGCGAAGGCGGTGGCCCGTCGCTGCTGGAATGCAAGATGGTTCGCTTCCATGGCCACTTTGAAGGCGACGCGCAAACCTACCGCGCCCCGGGTGAGTTGGACGACATCCGCGCCAACTCCGACTGCCTGAAAAAACTCTCCGCGCAGGTTACCTCCGCCGGTGTCATCAGCGCGGCTGAACTCGCCGCGATTGACGCCGAAGTGATGGCACTGATCGAAAGCGCCGTAGAGCAGGCCAAGGCCGCACCGCTGCCCACGCTGGCCGACCTCACCACTGACGTGTACGTCAGCTACTAAACCGAACAACACAGCAAATCGAAGAAGGAGACCAACATGGCCCGAAAAATCAGCATGAAACAAGCCGTCAATGAAGCACTGGACCAGGCAATGGCGGCAGACCCCAGCGTGATCTGCATGGGAGAAGACATTGTCGGTGGCGCAGGTGCCAATGGCGAAAAAGACGCCTGGGGCGGCGTTCTGGGCGTTACCAAGGGTTTGTACGCCAAGCACGGCGACCGCTTGCTTGACACCCCCCTGTCCGAGAGCGCCTACATTGGTGCCGCCGTGGGTGCCGCCGCGTGCGGCATGCGCCCGGTGGCCGAACTGATGTTTATCGACTTCATGGGGGTGTGCTTTGACCAGATCTTCAACCAGGCCGCCAAGTTCAAGTACATGTTTGGCGGCAAGGCCGAGACTCCGGTGGTGATCCGCGCCATGGTGGGTGCGGGCTTTCGCGCCGCTGGCCAACACAGCCAGATGCTCACCCCCCTGTTCACCCACATCCCGGGCCTGAAAGTGGTGTGCCCGAGCAACCCCTACGACACCAAGGGTCTGCTGATCCAGTCGATCCGCGACAACGATCCGGTGATCTTCTGCGAGCACAAGAACCTCTACGCCATCGAAGGCGAAGTGCCTGAGGCGTCCTACGCGATTCCGTTTGGCGAAGCCAGCGTGGTGCGCGACGGCAAGCACTGCAGCATCGTGACCTACGGGCTGATGGTGCACCGCTCGCTGGAAGCCGCTGCGGCTTTGGCCAAGGAAGGCGTGGAAGTGGAAATTGTCGATTTGCGCACGCTCTCGCCGCTGGACATCGACACCGTGCTCGACAGCGTGACCAAGACCGGCCGCCTGGTGTGCGTGGACGAAGCCAGCCCGCGCTGCAATATCGCCACCGACATCTCGGCCCAGGTTGCAATGCACGCCTTTGGCGCGCTCAAGGCACAAATCGAGATGGTCACACCGCCGCACACACCGGTGCCGTTCTCGCCCACGCTGGAAGACATGTACATCCCCAGCGCCGGGCAAATTGCCGACGCAGTGCGCCGCACGCTCAAGGGAGGGAAGCACTGATGGCTGGTATCACACCCATCGTCATGCCCAAATGGGGCTTGTCGATGAAGGAAGGCACTGTCACCGCCTGGCTGGTCGACGAAGGGACGACCATCCACGTGGGCATGCCGATTCTGGAAGTCGAGACCGACAAGATCGCCAACGCGGTGGAGGCCCCCGACCCCGGCCTGCTGCGACGCAAGCTCGCCGATGTGGGTGACTTTTTGCCGGTAAAGGCATTGCTGGGTGTGATGGCAGGTGACGACGTGAGTGACGCCGACATTGACGCTTACGTGGCGGCCTATGTGACGCCCGCGGCTGACGACGACGAGGACGACGCCGCCCCGGCGTACCAGTTTGTCGACGTCAAAGGCATCCGCACGCGCTATGCGCGCAAGGGTGCCGCCGAGGGCACGCCGGTGCTGTTCATCCACGGCTTTGGCGGCGACCTGGACAACTGGCTGTTCAACATCGACGCCGTGGGCGAAAAAGCCCCGGTGCTGGCATTCGACTTGCCCGGCCACGGGCAGTCTGCCATCCACCTGCCGGGCGCGAGCCTGGCGGCGTTGGCAGACTTTGTGGCCGACTTCATGGACGCCGTTGTGGTGCAGCGCGCGCATCTGGTGGGGCACTCCATGGGCGCAGCCATTGCTGCCAAGCTGGCGCTGATGGACGCGCAGCGCGTAGCCTCGCTCACGCTGATAGGTGCTGCCGGTCTGGGCAGCGAAATCAACGCCGACTACACCGGCGGTTTTGCCACTGCGCCCTCGCGCCGCGAACTCAAGCCCTTGCTGGAAATGCTGTTTGCCGACGCCAGTTTGGTCAACCGCCAGATGGTGGACGACGTGCTCAAGTACAAGCGCCTCGACGGTGTGACCGAGCTGCTGTCCGAGCTCGGGGGTGCCCTGTTTGGTGGCGGCCAGCAAAGCGAGCAGCCCGCTCGCGAGCTTGGCAGCTCGCCAGCGGCGCTGGTGCTATGGGGGCGCGAGGACCGGATTGTTCCGGCCGCACACGCCGCCAACGCTCCACCGGGTGCCAAGGTTGAGGTGTTTGACGGCGTGGGCCACATGGCGCAAATGGAGCGCGCCAGCGACGTCAATCGCCTGATCCTTGCGCACATCGGCGGCTAGAAGCGCTGGCGCAAGTTCGTGGACCCGCATGACGCTGCTCCACGCTTTGCGCAACTGCTGTGCCCCAGCCAACCCCTGGACGGCGCGCTCGAAATGGGCTGGCTTGACCAGGCGCTGGGCGGAGAACCCACGGCGGTGGTCTGGCACGGCACCGGCTCCCTGGTGGCACCGCTGTCGTACCAGCATCACAGCCGGTTGGACGCGGTGAGCGCGGCGTTTGCCGGGCGTGGCTGGCCGGTGCGGCTGCGCCGCTCGGGCGGCGGCGTGGTGCCGCAGGGGCCGGGCATTCTCAACCTGAGCCTGGCCTACGCCTGCGCCGGTGCGGCGGGCACGCAGGCGCAAACCGTGTACCAGCATCTGTGCGCTGCCCTGGCAAGCGCCCTGGGGGCGCTGGGCATCGTGGCGCACACGCGTGCGGTAGAGGGTTCGTTCTGCGATGGCCGCTTCAATCTGGCCGTCACCCACGATGGCATCACGCGCAAGATTGCCGGCACCGCCCAGTACTGGAAGCGCGCAGGCGGCGTGCAGGCGGTGCTGGCGCATGCGCTGCTGCTGCTTGACGCCGACCCGCGCCAACTCTCCGGGCTGTGCAGCAGCTTTGAGGCCGAACTCGGCAGCGCACGCCGCTATGATCCCAACGCCATGACCAGCGTGGCACAAGCCTGGCAGCAGGCGCACCCGGGCGAGCGCGTTCCCGCCGACCTGGGCCAGCAATTCACCCACCACCTGGCGCCGGCGCTGGGCCAGGAAAGCGTGCAACCCGTTCCCTTTTGAAACCACTTGAAGCAGGAGATTCGACCATGGTATTGCTTGAATTTGCGATGGCACCGGCGGGCCAGGGCACCAGCCTGAGCGCCTTTGTGGCGCGTTCGCTCGACATCATTGACAAGAGCGGCGTGCCCTACCAGCTCACCCCTATGGGCACCATTCTGGAAGGTGAATGGGACCAGGTCATGGGCGTGGTGAGCGCCTGTTACCAGGCCATGAGCGCCGACTGCGAGCGCGTGAGCGTGAGCATCAAGGTCGATGCGCGCCGGGGGCCAGGCGGGCGCCTGCACTCCAAGATTGCCGCGGTGGAAAGCAAGCTCGGGCGCAAGCTCTCCACCTGAGTCTCCCCCTGGGGGCGCGGTTTACTCCAGCGTGGGCGAGACAATCTTGTAGCGCTTCATGTGGCGGTACACGGTGGCGCGGCAGATGCCCAGCGCCTGCGCCACGGCGGTGACGTTCCAATGGTGCTGGCGCAAGCTCGCCAGCAGGCGCTGCGCGTCGGCTGAACTGGCAGCGTGCGTTGGAGCAAGTTCGTGCGCGTGCGGCGCAATGCCGTGGGCATCTGCGTCGGCCAGCAACTCCTGGGGCAGGTGGCCGGGTTCGATAAAGCCGTCATCGCACAGCGCCAGCGCATAGCGCAAGGCGTTGCGCAATTGCCGGATATTGCCCGGCCAGTGGTAGGCCAGCAAGCGTTGCAGTGTCTGCGGCGCAAGCCGCGCCGGGTGCCCGCTTTGCTGGGCTTCTTGCTGCAGGATGCGCGCAATCACAAAGCTCTGGTCGGTGCGCTGGCGCAGCGGTGGCAGGTGCAGCGTGGCACCACACAGGCGGTAGTACAGGTCTTCGCGAAACACCCCATCGGCTATCAGACGGCGCAGGTCGCGGTGCGATGCCGCCACCACGTTGAGGTCCACCGCCAGCGGCTTTTCGGCACCCAGCGGCATCACTTCGCCTTCGGAGAGCACGCGCAGCAGCCGGGTTTGCAGCGGCATGGGCATGTCGCCAATCTCGTCGAGGAACAACGTGCCGCCGCTGGACTGCACGATCAGGCCGCGTGCGCCCTTGCTGCGCGCCCCGGTGAAGCTGCCCGCCACATAGCCAAACAGCTCGCTTTCGATCAGCGACTCGGGGATGGAGGCGCAGTTGACGGCCACAAAGGCGCGCTGGTCGCGCTGGCTGGACTCGTGCAGCGCGCGCGCCACCAGCTCCTTGCCCGTGCCGGTCTCGCCATGCAGCAGGATATTGACCTTCTTGTTGACCAGGCGCTTGGCCTGGTCGATCAGGCGGCGCATATGCGGGTCTTCTCCGGCCAGCAGGTCCAGCGCCGGACAATTGGCCGGCACACTTGGCGCGGCACGGTCCGGCACAAGCTTGCTGCCGGTATGGCGCGGCGGGCTGACCATGGCGTAAAACAACTCATGCCAGTGGGTGCTGAGCACCGTGCGCTCGCTGGTGGTGCCCGCACGTGCCATGCGCCAGATGGCGTCCATGCCGACCTTGAAGACTTCGGGCAGCGTACTGCCCACCAGTGTGCGCTGGGTGGGGTCCAGGGCACTGGCAGCGAGCAACTGGCGCGCGCCGCTGTTGGCACCGACGATGACGCCATCGGCATCAAACGCCAGCAGGCATTCGCCGCTGACTTCCACCAGCGCCCAGTCCACGCCCAGGCGCAGAATCCAGCGGTCACTGAAGTGGCGGATGAAGTTGGCGTCTTCCACCATCTTGGCGTACATCACCGTCATGTGGCGCGCCAGGTGTTGGCTTGGTTTTTCACTCGGGGAAGTGAGCGCCGAGATGTCGAGCACGCCGACAAACTCGCCGGTGGGGTCAAACAGCGGTGCGGTGGTGCAGGTCAGGCCAATATGGGTGGCGTCGAAATGGTCTTCCTGGTGGCAGGTCAGGGGCGCGCGCTCGACGATGCAGGTGCCCACGCCGCAGGTGCCCGCGCGCGACTCGTTCCAGTCG
>Ga0194038_1000838_pt1 | contig 13385 bp, 8 predicted proteins | sample JunL226m_MetaG_FD_148630 | JGI IMG/M metagenome (GOLD analysis project Ga0194038, IMG submission 148630) | Anoxic zone freshwater microbial communities from boreal shield lake in IISD Experimental Lakes Area, Ontario, Canada - Jun2016-L227-6m | ecosystem: Environmental > Aquatic > Freshwater >...
TGTGGGAGATTATATAGCAGGACCCAATCATGTCTTGCCCACATCGGGAACAGCCCGGTTCTCTTCTGCACTCTCCGTGGATCATTTTATAAAAAAAACCAGCCTGATTCACTATTCAGAAGCAGCTTTCAGACAGGAAGCTCCCGATATCATCCAGTTAGCTGAAATTGAAGGGCTTGGCGCTCATGCACACTCCGTCAGGGTTCGGCTGGCCTGATTTCAAAACAAGCCGGGCTACAGGACCTTGACTAAAGATTCAATAAGTTGCTGCAAAGCTGGTGAGCTTTTTCGCGCAACGTCAAGGATTTCCTCAATTGTAGCAGGAACCGGATTTTCAGGGTTATGAACGTTGGTGATGGTTGAAAGTCCGATGATTTTCATTCCCGCCTGTACTGCGGTGATAACTTCCATTATGGTTGAGAACCCGACTGCTGATGCGCTGATGGTCTGTAAATGGCGTATCTCTGCAGGGGTTTCCAGGGAAGGACCCAATAGGCCGGCATAAACGCCGGTCTGAATGGGTATGTTTAATTGATTTCCAAGGGTTAAAGCCAGTTTGACAAGTTCCGGATGATATGCTTTGGCCATATCGGGAAAGCGGTTCCCCCAATCAGGTTCATGAGGGCCGACCAGCGGGTTCTGCCCGGTCAGGTTAATATGATCATGAATTATCATGATATCGCCGGATGAAAACCGGGAACTCAATCCGCCTGCGGCATTGGAAACGATAAATCTTTTTATGCCCAATTCCTGCATAACTCTTACCGAAAAAGCGACCTCTTGAGGGGAATACCCTTCATAAAGATGAAATCTGCCTTTAAATACTGCAACTTCCCTGCCTTTAAGATCGCCGATCAGAAGCTGCCCAAGATGCCCTTCCACGGTTGAAACCGGAAAATGCGGAATATCCTGATATTCAAATTGGGCGTGTATCGAAACGCCGTCCGCACATTCTCCCAGTCCTGTACCGGTTAAGATAGCGATTTCGGGAATTCGAAGAAGATGCGACCGGATATGGTCGGCTGCGGCTATTGCCTTTGTCTTTAGAGAATTCATTGTAGTTCCTTGGGCATCCTTCATATTACCTCAAAAGTAGTTGGCACTTTTTTTGATGAGTCAAACGGCTTTGTTCATCATTTCAGTGGGGGCGGGTTCCGAACCCGCCCCTACTGATAACAATCCCCCCCTTTGAAAAGGGGGGCCAGGGGGGATTTAGTGGTTGTTGGTAGCTTATCCACGTTTTCAAATCCCCCTTAATCCCCCTTTTCTAAAGGGGGAAATCAGTCATAATGATCTGGATGGAACGACGATAATGGCCATACCTGCGCTTCGCTCCCTCTCCAAGCGGGGGAGTGAACGGTTGCCCGCAATATAACTCATGGAAGCTTTCACAGTCAAGAACTGGTGAACGAGTGTATTGACATTTTTCAACAGTTATGACATGTTATAGAATAAAATAAAAAATGAAGAATGTCCAAGTGCATGAAGTGTTTTGAACAATGTAAATTTCATGCCATATTCCAAACCTATGATGAACAGGTGTTTTCCATGAAGTTATCCGAGATCAAAGATTCGTTGGATGCAGAAGTTTTGTCTGGCCATGACCAACTGGACATGAATATCGCTGGTGGATGCGGAACTGACCTTATTGCAGATACATTGTCGGCTGTAGCCAAAGGCGCAGTCTTTTTAACGGGATTGACGACAGAGCAGATGTTAAGAGCAGCCACAATTGCCGGAGTTTCAGCCATTGTGATTGTTCGGGGAAAAAAACCTGATCCCAAAATGCTTGAAGCTGCGCTCACATCCGGCATTCCGATTCTACGAACGCACCATTCATTGTTTGTAGCCTGCGGACGATTGTACATGGATGGCCTTAGAGGTCTGGATGGCTCATGGTGATTAACGCCATTTCTTCCCAATTTAGAAGAATCTAATTAAATCCTGGTTAATGGCGGATCAAAATATATTACTGGGTATATTACTGGATGGACGATTCCCAGTCTTTGGTTTCAAACCAGTAGTGTTTGATCTCTTTTAGCCAGCCTTCCGCAGTAACCACCGTAATCCAGTTGTTGAAATAGTTGATGGTGTCATAGTCGCCTTTTCTGACGGCAAAACCGTTGGGCTCTTTGGTAAACGTCCCTTCGATGGGGCTGAAAAGAGTTTCAGGGTATTTCAGAGCCTGAAATGCCGGCGTCGGGGCGGAGCCAACCATCGCATGGGCGTTGCCGTTGATCACTTCCTGGTAAGCTTGGGATTCATCGTCAAAGAGTGTCAATTTTGCTCTGGGCATAAACTGCTTGGCTGCGGTTACGGATGTGGAACCTAACCTTGCCGCTATCGTCACTTCCGGCTTATTGAAGTCCTCCAAGGTTTTGAATCCGGCCGCCAATTTTTTATTTGCGACAATGGCCTGACCGGTGTAATCGTAGGGAATGCTGAAATTGACCTTCTGGTTCCTGTCTGGCCGGATTCCCATGCCTCCAATGATAACATCGAATTTGCCTGTCAGAAGAGCCGGAATGACGCCTGCCCATTTGGTTGGTATAAATTCGACCTTGACACCGAGATCGGCCGCCAGTCTTTTGGCCACATCAATTTCAAAGCCTACAAGTTGCCCTTGTTTGTCGTTCATGGCCCATGGAACAAAGGTGGACATTCCAACTTTAAGTACGCCGCGTTTCATCACCTGCTCTATTGTGCTTTCGGCAACGAGCTTGTTCTGAATATCCCCGGCAAGTACTGGTGAGACAAAACAAACCATGAAAAAAGTGATAACGGCTAAAATAACTCCTGCAAAAATATCTTCTGGTGATGACGGTTTGATTCTCATAATTCCTCCATTTGGTGTTAGACGTTCGTTAATCATGCTGTACTTCTTCTAAAGAAAATTTCCAGACGCTCCACCGCCAGCGACAGGCTAAGGGTCAGAGTCAGGTAAAGAACCGTGATGGTGATCCAGCATTCAAATGTCAGGTAAGTAGCGGCCATTAGTTCCATTCCCTGAAAGCAGAGTTCCGGGATCGAAATCACCGAAACAATAGCAGAATCCTTAATGGTGGAGATAAATTGGCCGGCTAAGGGTGGCAGAATTCTCTGAATGGCCTGGGGCAGGATGACATACTGCATTTGCTGCCGCCAAGATAATCCCAGAGCATTGCATGCTTCGAATTGACCTTTCTCAATGGACTGAATTCCAGCCCGGACTATTTCCGTAATGTAGGCTGCCTCGAAAATCGCCACGGTTATTGCAGCCGAAATAAAAGCGGAAAAAAACCGTGGCGGTGCAAACAAAAATGTAATCACACTTTGAGTGCGTTCAGAGGTGTTTCTTATAAAATCATCCACACCCAGAAATGACATTATCTGATCGCTGACGAAAAAATAAAAGATAAAGATCAGCACCAGAGGAGGCGTATTTCTCATCAGTTCCACGAATGTTCGGCCCAACAGGCGTTTGAACAGACTCTTGCTGATGCGAAAAAAGCCGGCGACCGTCCCCAGAATCGTGGCCAGAAGGGTGGCCCAAACGCTGAGCCGGATCGTCGTAAAAAGGCCCTGCAACAATAGATTAGCCGTCCAGCCGCCATTGTTTTTGTCGATGCGGAACAGGTATTGGGGAATGGCGCTCCAGTTCCATTTGTAATGTATTCCGACGGTAATACGGTAGCCGATGTAGCCCAAAATGCCAGTGACGACCAGCATAATGACGACATCCAGCAGCGTAATTTTTGGCACTTTTATCAAAATGTCGCCTTTAATTCAAGTCAATATCAAACTGAGCAAGACCCATATCCGTACCTCCTGAAGGACTATACCTGAACGCTGAGGTGATTTTCAAGGAAATTGACCAGAACCGACAATGTCATGGTAACGGCCAGGTAAATGGCTGCAATCGTAAACCAGAGTTCGAAAGTCAGGAAGGTTTCAGCGATAATGACCTGACCTTGCATGGTCAGATCGTAAACGGCGATGATGCTGACTAAGGCCGAGTCCTTGATCAGGGATATTCCCTGATTGGTCAGGGGCGGCAGTATTCGGCGGATGGCCTGGGGCATGATAATGTAGCGATAGGTGTCGAACCTGCCGAGCCCCAGGCTGTAGGCGGCTTCCCATTGTCCCTTTTGAATGGAGACGATTCCTGATCGAAAAATTTCCGAGGTATATGCCCCTTCAAATAGGCTGAGGGCCAGCACTGCGGAAAAAAATCGCTCGATTCCCAGTACCGGACCCAGAACAAAATAGATAAAAAAGAGTTGAACCATCAGCGGTGTGTTGCGAATTATCTCCAGATAGCAGCGCGCCAGAAAACGGGCGGCATGGGAGTCAGACAGCCGGAACAAGGCCGCCGTAAGTCCTATGGCAAAGGAAAGCAGCAGGCTGATTCCTGATATCTGTAAAGTGACCATCAGGCCCAGGATCAGAGGTCCTGCAGCCAGATGCCCATCCTCGAAAGTAAAGATATACCGGGGAACTCGATACCACTGCCAGTTGTATCCGAGTCTTTCGGTTCCAACGCTGATCAGCCATAGGACCGCCAGCATGACTATCAGATATTTCAAAACATCGCACGTATTGGTGGACGCATTAGGGGACGGGCATTGATATATTGACATAGCTTGCTCCATATTATGTTGGGGGACGGGCATTGATATATTGATATAGATTATCCTATCAACTTGAGTTCATTTCTGAATAACCGACTGATAAAATCATGTCAATCAATATATCAATACCCGTCCCCTATTTACATCAACAGCCGTTCCCTGTTTATTTCCTTGATGTGGTCTCTGAACATGGCGGCGCGTTCAAAATCAAGGGCTTTTGCCGCAGCCTCCATTTCGCTTTCCATGGATGCTATAATGCTGTCCAGTTCATCAAGGGTGTGAAAAGGTTTTACGGATTCGGATATTTTGTTTTTGGCTGTTTTGGCTGCGTCTGTTACGGTTTCAAACATGGAAGTGATTTCTTTGGTGATGGTTTCCGGAATGATGTGGTGCTTCTGGTTATAGGTCGTCTGTATTTCACGGCGACGCAGCGTTTCATCCATCGCCCGGCGCATGGAATCTGTGACCCTGTCAGCATAGAGAATGACCTTGCCCTGAAGATTTCTGGAAGCTCTGCCGCAGGTCTGAATCAGGGATCGTGTAGAACGCAAAAAACCTTCCTTGTCCGCATCCAGAATTGCTACCAACGACACTTCGGGGATGTCCAGACCTTCCCGAAGCAGGTTGATGCCCACCAGTACGTCAAATTCCCCCAGCCGAAGATCCCGGATGATATCCATCCGCTCCAGGGTGGATATGTCCGAATGCAGATAGCGCACCAGGATTCCCAGATCCCTGTAGTATTCTGTAAGGTCTTCAGCCATCCGTTTGGTGAGGGTGGTGATCAGCACACGTTCTTTCTGCTTTATGCGTTTTCCGATTTCCTCCAAAAGATCATCCACCTGATGTTGCGCGCTGCGAACCTCGATTTCAGGATCAATGAGTCCGGTGGGCCGGACAATCTGCTCGACCAGAGCATCTTTGCCTTTTTCCATTTCGTAGTCCGCAGGAGTCGCCGAAACATAGACCACCTGATGTATCCGCTCTTCGGACTCTTCGAATTTAAGGGGCCGGTTGTCCATTGCGGACGGAAGCCGGAATCCATAGCTGACCAAGGTGTTTTTTCGGGATCGATCGCCTTGATACATGGCGCGCAACTGCGGAACGGCAATATGGCTTTCATCAAAAAAAACCAGATAATCTTCCGGAAAATAATCCAGAAGGGTCGGGGGAGGATATCCAGAAAGTCTTCCGGTCAGATGGCGGGAATAATTTTCGATCCCGTTGCAATATCCGATCTCCAGCATCATTTCGATATCATAATTGGTTCTTTCCTCGATCCGCTGGGCTTCGATAAGCTTGTTTTCACGTCTAAAAAACGCAACCTGCTCTTTCAGTTCCGTCAGAATTGAATCAACCGCCCGCTGAAGCGTGGTTTTCTGTGTGACATAATGGCTGGCAGGAAATATGGCTGTATGACTTAGCTTCTTTAGAACGGAGCCTTTCAGCGGATCAATTTCGTAGATACCATCTATTTCATCGCCGAAAAACTCCACGCGAATTGCCTTGTCCTCTTCGTAGGCGGGAAAGATTTCCACCCGATCGCCCCGGACACGAAATGCTCCCCGGCTAAAATCCACGTCGTTTCGTTCGTACTGAATGGCCACCAGGCTTCGCAAAAAAGTATCACGGGGTATTTCCATCCCGCATTCAATGGGAACCCTCATTGCCAGATAGTCCTCCGGCGCTCCCAGCCCGTAAATGCAGGACACGCTGGCTACAACCAGGACATCCCGTCGAGTCAGGACCGACATTGTGGCGGAATGGCGCATCTTGTCTATCGTTTCGTTGATTGAGGAATCTTTCTGAATATAGGTGTCGCTGGTGGGAAGATAGGCTTCCGGCTGATAGTAATCATAATAGCTGACGAAATATTCCACGGCGTTATTCGGAAATAGCGAGCGGAATTCGCTGTAAAGCTGGGCGGCCAGGGTCTTGTTGGGAGCAATGACCAAGCTCGGCCTGTCCAGCTTGGCAATGACTTGCGCCATGGTAAAAGTCTTTCCAGACCCGGTAACTCCCAAGAGCACGTGGTGCTTGCTGCCGGAAAGAAGATGCTTACAAAGCAGCTCAATCGCCAGGGGCTGATCGCCCCTGGGAATAAAAGGTGAAACCAGCTCAAATTTAGCGGGGGACGGGTATTGATATATTGACATAGATTACACCATCATCTCAAGTTCCTTGTCTTTCACTATTTTTCCGCCCCGTTTTACCGACTGACTGGCCGTGGGTTGCGAAATACGAAGCCTTTTGGATAGCTCCAATGTACTGACGCCAAGTTCTCTCGCCGCCCAGTAACATAGTACGCTGCGTGCTTCAACCGTGTCCGGATATCTTCCCGCTCGCGTAACAATATGTTTATCCAAACCAAACAAGGTCGCCACACGGTTTACCAGCCAATCAAAATCATACCCATTGGCCTGATATAGATAGCGGCGTTCGAGCTGTTGATCGCAACTTTCCAAAACTTCTTGCACAAAACGGCTGTCCCCAAGGATTCGTTCATCTCCTTTAATTCGTTCATTGGCTTCCCGCAATGCTTTTACGGCCGACCACCCACCCGCACTCCGTATCAAACCGCCACCAACCAATTCAGATATTTCTCCCTTGATGATTCCCTTTTGTATAAATTTTATGTATGAACGCCGCGCCCCATATACGTTTTGTCCGAATAAGGACAATACATATTGCGTATTTTGCCAATCATTTTGACGCTTGCCCACTATCGCACAATGTCCGCAATATACGAATCTTTCCAACCTTTTATGGTCGGCCACTATCCCAGCTCGCAATGGGTTTAGATGAATATAGCGGACCAACTCCTTTAGATAGCGATCCTGCTGACAAAGAATGGATTTGTATCGATTTTGGAAAACATGTCCATGACGTTGATGCCTCCGATTGAATTGTATGGCATATCCCGTCAAAAGCCTTCTCATGACGGTGGTGATCGGCGTAAGACCAGTACGCAACAAAAGATGCAGGTGGTTGGGTATCAACGCCCATGCAAAACAATCGGTGTGCGTTTCAATCAACACATGGCCGAGCCTGTTCACAAAAGCATCCCTGTCCTCATCGTCAAGGAAGATTTGGCGGTGCTCAATTCCGTGTACCATGATGTGATGTAATGCACCTGCAGAATCAATTCTGGCTTTCCGTGGCATGCAGGCTTGAATAACAGACAAAAAAAAACATGTCAATCAATATATCAATACCCGTCCCGTATTTCCTAATTGACATGCAAGGTTATTCTTCATATACTCCCAAAGTGAAAATTTATAATTCTAAATTTTAATTCAGAATTTGGGGGGGAGGAGGAGGCCATTATGACATCAAGAAAAAAAGACAAAGCAAAAGTGCAGCACGGTATCAATGGAATTGAGGTGCAGGAGACCACTGAAAAATCCGGCGAGGCTCAGGAAATGTCCGCAGAATCCATTGTTGGTTTTCCCATCGTTGGTATCGGCGCTTCTGCCGGGGGACTGGCGGCTTTTGAAGCTTTTTTTTCGGGTATGCCCGCCGACACTGATCCAGGCATGGCTTTTGTCTTGGTGCAGCATCTGGCTCCGGACCACAAGAGCATCCTCACCGACCTTATCCGGCGCTACACCCGCATGCAGGTTTTCGAGGTCGAAGACGGTATGGCGGTGCAGCCCAACTGTGCGTACATCATTCCGCCCAACCGCGACATGGCGTTTTTAAACGGCGTACTCCAATTGATGGAGCCATCCGCTCCCCGTGGTCAACGTCTTCCGATCGACTTCTTCTTTCGCTCCCTTGCCCATGACCAGCGTGAGCGCGCCATTTGCATTGTGCTTTCGGGTACCGGCAGCGATGGTACTCTTGGCGTGCGGACCATCAAGGGCGAGGGCGGCATGGCCATGGCCCAGAACCCGGAATCCACAGAGTACGACGGCATGCCGCGCAGCGCTATTGCAACCGGCCTGGTTGACTACGAACTGCCGCCGGCGGAAATGCCCGCCCAGCTTATGGCTTATGTGGCCCATGCGTTCAGCACCTCCCCAAGGACCACATTCATGCCGGCGCCCAAGGCTGAGAACGCGCTCCGGAAGATATTCATCTTGTTGCGCTCTCAGACCGGCCACGACTTTTCCCAGTACAAGCCAAGCACCATTAATCGCCGCATAGAACGGCGCATGGCAGTCCACCAGATCAATACGATGGAAACGTACGCCAGATATCTGCAGCAGACACCGCCGGAGATAGATGCGTTGTTTCGCGACCTGTTGATTGGCGTTACCAAATTCTTCCGTGATCCGGAGGCTTTCAAGCTGATTGAGGATCAGGTTATCCCCAAGCTCTTTGTCGGCAAGCCTGCGGGTGCTGCGATTCGCGTATGGGTGCCGGGATGCTCCACTGGCGAGGAGGCTTATTCCATCGCCATTCTCCTGCAGGAGCGCCTGGAGGCGCAGAAGCAAAGCTACAAGGTGCAGGTATTCGCCACAGATATCGACAGCCTGGCGATCGCAACTGCTCGAGCTGGCCTCTATCCGGCCAGTATCGCCACAGATATCTTACCGGAACGACTGGCACGATTTTTTGCAGCCGATCTTAATGGCAGCACATACCGCATTCATAAAGGCATTCGCGACATGCTGGTCTTCTCGGAGCAAAATGTCATCAAAGATCCGCCTTTTTCCAAACTTGAGATGATCAGTTGTCGCAACCTTTTGATTTATATGGATGGAGCCTTGCAGAAGAAGCTTATTCCCCTCTTCCATTATGCGCTGAATCCTGGCGGCTTTCTCTTCCTGGGCACCTCTGAAACTGTAGGTGATTTTAGCAACCTGTTTTCAGTTCAGGATCGTAAGTTGAAACTGTATCAGCGTAAAGAGGATTTTGGAGATCGCATGCCTATGGGCCGGTTTCTTCCGCCCATGACACAGATGGGTGTGGTACTCCCGCAGACCGCCAATAAGATGGGGTTCCCCGTTAAACTGCGGCTGCGTGAGATTACCGAACAGGCGCTTTTGAATCAAATTGCTCCGGCTGGCATGCTTGTCAATGGCAAGGGTGATATTCTCTATGTACACGGCCGTACCGGCATGTACCTGGAGCCGGCTCCGGGCGAGAGCGGAGTCAACAACATCATGAAGATGGCTCGCGAAGGGTTACGTCGCGCCCTGACCATGGCCCTGCACAAAGCAGTGAGGGCAAGAGAGACTGTGCGCTGTCTTGGCCTGCGCGTCAAAACCAACGGCGACTTTACTACGGTCAACCTGACCATTCGCCCGGTGGTGACAGACCCGCCTGTAGTCACACAGACAGGCCGCTCCGCCAAAACGCCAGAGTCGCCCCTGTACCTGGTTATCCTGGAACAGGCGCAGACCTTCTGCGCCGATGCTCAGCCTGACTCCGTTTCACAATCCATAGAAGGAGCGGATAGCTCCGAATCGGAAACTGATGTGCGCATCGCTGTACTCAATCAGGAATTACGGGCTAAGGAAGAGTATCTCCAGACTGCCAACGAAGAGCTGGAGACATCCAACGAAGAGCTTAAATCCTCCAATGAGGAGATGCAGTCGGTAAACGAGGAATTGCAGTCCACTAACGAAGAGCTGGAGACATCCAAGGAAGAATTGCAATCGGTAAACGAGGAACTGGCTACGGTCAACGCCGAGTTGCAGTCCAAGGTGTCGGATTTGTCTCGGGCCAACAACGACATGAACAATCTTCTTGCAGGCACGGGCATCGCCACAGTATTTGTGGATCATGGGCTGCGCATCCTTCGCTTTACTCCCGCCGCCACCCGGATCATCAATCTGATTCTAAGCGATGTAGGAAGGCCCGTGGGCCACATCGTCTCCAACCTTATCGGCTACGACCGTCTGGTGCCGGATGCTCAGTCCGTTCTGAACACCCTGGTTCCCAAAGATGTGGAAGTGCAGACAGCGGAGCACTCATGGTACAAGATGCGCATCAGGCCCTATCGCACACTGGAGAACGTGATTGAGGGTGCGGTAATCACCTTTTTCGACATCACGGAGATGAAGCGAATTGAAGAGTCTCTGCGTGAAACCGAGAAAATGTTCGAATGCCTGTTTGAAAACGCCTTAAACGCCGTAACCATCCATGAAATCATCCTGGATGCACAGGGAAAACCAGTTGACTATTTCTTTCTCCAGGCCAATCCGGCCTTTGAAAAGTACACTGGTCTGATTGTTGCTGATATCATAGGCAGACGTGCAATGCAGGTTTATCCTGGTATAGAAAAAACTGATCTTATTGAGATTTATGGAAATGTGGTTCTCACCGGCGTACCTGCGTCTTTCGAGACATTTTTTGAACCGGCGCAGCGCCATTACAGTATCAATTGCTTCAATATCGGCAAAGGCCGGTTTGCCGTTATATTGGGGGACGGTCACATTGATATGGCTGTTCCCAAGGATGCCCTGTGATGGATGAGCGGCAAATCGCCTCTTCCTGGGATCGCCGCACCCCAGTGCGTCATTCTAAGTCATAATTATCACTCCAAGGAAATTGTTCATGGAACAGAAAACAATTTTGATTGTTGAAGACGATGCGATCCTTGCCATCCAAGTGCGCAATATGCTGGTTGACATGGGCTACAATGTTTTGGAGCCGGTAGCCTCCGGGGAGGCGGCGATCGCCGCCATAGCAGCCAAACGGCCAGAGCCGGGCTTGCCTGATCTAATATTGCCTGATCTAATATTACCTGATCTAATATTACCTGATCTAATATTAATGGACATCCAACTGTCCGGGCCGATGGACGGTATCACTGCCGCCGGACATATCAACAAGATTGCCGATGTGCCCGTCGTTTTCCTGACTGGCTACTCCCATGACCCCCTGCTCCAACGGGCCAAGACCACCATGCCTTACGGCTATCTTATCAAGCCAGTGTCATCGCGGGAACTGGTGGCTGCCATCGAAATGGCGCTTTACAAACATACGCTCGACCGGCAGCTCAGGGAGAGCGAGGATCGGTATAAATCTCTTTATAGGATTGAAGTGGAAAAGGCGGAATTAGAGGCCCAAAATCGGCAACTCCAGAAGGAGGAAAGCCTGGGCCGTATGGCCGGGGCCATTGCACACCATTTCAACAATCAGCTCCATGTCGTGATGGGGAACATGGAAGTGGCCATGAATAGCCTACCGCAGTATTCGGACACTTTCGAGATACTGACTGAGGCCATGCAAGCAGCACGCAAAGCGTCCGAGGTCAGCAGCCTGATGTTGACCTATATTGGACAAACAACAGGCAAACGGGAATCGCTGTATCTTGCCGAGGTCTGCCGGCAAAGCCTGCCCATGCTTTGCACCGTACTGCCGGAAGGCGTAACTCTAAATGCCGACATGTCTTCACCCGGCCCTGCCATTTGCGCAAACGAGAACCATATCCAGCAGGTGCTTACCAACCTGGTCTGCAATGCACGAGAGGCCAGCGATGCAGGCGGGATGGCCATTCACATTGTTGTCAAACCCGTTCCCGCCGCGGAAATACCTGCATCTCCACGATTTCCCATCAACTGGCTGCCGCAGGATACTACTTATGCCTGCCTTGAAGTATCAGATAACGGCTGTGGAATCTCTGATCAAGATATCAAGAAGATATTCGACCCATTTTTCTCCAGCAAATTTACCGGCCGGGGTCTGGGCCTATCCGTGGTTCTTGGAATTGTCCGTGCTTATGGCGGGGTTGTAACGGTGGAGAGTGAACCGGGCCGGGGAAGTATCTTTCGCATCTTTTTGCCGGTGACAACCGATGCCGTCCTTTCTCAGCCGCTTCCGTTCGCCACGAACGAAACATCGCATACGGACAAATCGGATAAAACACCAACGACTGATAGCGGCGGCAGTATGTTGCTGCTGGTCGAGGACGAAGAACAGGTACGCAAAATAGCCAAAGTAATGCTCACTCGTCTGGGGGTAGCAGTGCTTGAAGCAGAGAACGGCATTGATGCCATTGAGGTGTTCCGGCAGCACCAGAATAAAATTATCTGCATACTTTGCGATTTGACCATGCCGCACATGGATGGCTGGGATACACTGGCTGCCCTGCGTAAAATATCACCTGGCATTCCGGTAATCCTGTCCAGCGGCTACGACAAGTCTCGGGTTATGGCAGGCGAACATTCCGAATGGCCCCAGGCATTTCTTGGCAAGCCTTACAAAGTGAAGGATCTGCGTGACGCGATCGACCATGTCCTTGGCCAACCAAACGAATTAATCAAGGTGCTATCGTGACAGAGAAGAAAAATGAAATGCGCCGACAGGCCGAAGGGATCGTCAAGGGAGAAGAGTCGCAGTGGTCTGATGACATGGAGAACATGGGAGTACTATCGCCTGCAGAAACCCGGCAGATGCTCCATGAACTGCGTGTGCATCAGATTGAATTGCAGATACAAAATGAGGAGCTGCGCATGGCGAATATGGAACTGGACACCGTGCGTGCGCGCTATTTTGACCTATACGACCTGGCTCCGATAGGCTATTGTACTCTCTCCGAAAACGGGCAGATCCTGGAAGCCAACCTTACCGCCGTTACGCTGCTGCTAAGCACCCGGCTTGCGCTGGTCAAGCAGCCGATCGTCCGGTTCATCATCAAGGAGGATCAGACGCCCTACTACTTCTACCGCAAACAGCTCTTTGAGACCGGTGAACCGCAGGTGTGCGAGTTGCGGATGGTGCGAAAGGATGGAACGATCTTCTGGGCGCGGCTGGAAGGGACAATCGCACTTGATGCCGACGGCGCGTCCGTGATCCGCAACGTGATTAGCGACATTACCA
>Ga0194038_1000839_pt1 | contig 13383 bp, 9 predicted proteins | sample JunL226m_MetaG_FD_148630 | JGI IMG/M metagenome (GOLD analysis project Ga0194038, IMG submission 148630) | Anoxic zone freshwater microbial communities from boreal shield lake in IISD Experimental Lakes Area, Ontario, Canada - Jun2016-L227-6m | ecosystem: Environmental > Aquatic > Freshwater >...
AGGCCACGGTTCGCGATCCGAGTAAACGCACACCGTCGAGTTCACCCCGGTTCAACATGAACTGCAGGAAGCGGGCGTAGTCAAGCGCCGTAGATGCCAGCCCCCCTCCGCCCGACTCCATAACGGGATCCTCACGCAAGTCAACCAGACGCATCTGCATGGCACCGTCTGGATCACGCGCAAAAGGTTCTGCAATTCGGTATTGATGCTGCTGCGGCACAGAAAACCAGGTTTCCTCCATGCCCAAGGGCTCAAAGATGTTTTCTCGCAAGTAAGTACCTAGCGTGGTCCCGCTGACCACCTCAACCAGGCGACCCAAGACGTCGGTAGAGCGACCATATTCCCATGCCGTACCGGGCTCAAACATGAGCGGCAACGCGGCAAGTTGCCTGGAAAACTCGGCGTTGCTACGCTCGCGCGAGCCGATTCGACTCTGCGCGTACTGCCGCTGTACTGAGCTACTGCCCATGAATTCATAGGTCAGACCGGCAGTGTGCCGCAACAGGTCCTGAACCGTCGCCAGCTGTCGTACTTCCTGCAAGTGGACTACACCCTCCACTTGGCGCGCCACCTTTTGATTTGCATACTCGGGCAGGTACTTGGCAACGGGATCGCTCAGTAACAATCTTCCCTGCTCCATCAGCATCATGGCGGCTACTGAAACCACGGGCTTTGTCATCGAGTAGATGCGAAAAATCGCATCCCGCGTCATTGGTACGCCAGTCGCCGGATCCAGCAGACCCAAGCTTTCAAACAATGCCAGCTTTCCCTGGCGTGCGATCAGAACCACGGCGCCTGGAAGGCGCTGACGATCCACCTCCGCCTGCAGAGCATCCACCAAGCGACAGGTCCGTTGTCCGCAAAGACCGACGTCTTCGGGGTCCACTGCCAGTAATCCACTCATCGCTCCGCCTCCTGCAAAAAGCACCACATCACCCTCCCCGCACCAATTTTGGGCAATGATTCAAAGAACCGCACCAGTTGCAGTCCGAACAAAGGATACCAGTCCCATAAACTTCCTGGCATGGAACCTGCTAAATTAGGCAGGGCATAATCGCAACGGATGCATTTGCTTATAAAGTTCTTGCATTTGCTGCAAGAGTAAACCCCGATGCCTACGCCATGCAGCGGCTGTTAAAGTTGGCGTCTGTGATGACTCTGGGCGTGTGCTTGTGCGTCAATCTTGTTGATTCAACTTTTTATCTGGAGTAACGTAAATGCATTTGAACAATCTAAAAACCATCGTCGCCGTCGTGGCCGCCATGGGTGCCATGGTAGCGACCCCGGCACATGCGGGCAAAACGCTCGATGGAATCAAGGCGCGTGGCCAGGTGATATGCGGCGTACATACCGGCCTGGCTGGTTTTAGTGCGGCAGACTCTGGTGGGAAGTGGGCTGGTATCGACGTTGATGTTTGCCGCGCGGTGGCTGCGGCCACCTTGGGCGACAGCGAAAAGGTGAAGTATGTCCCGCTGGTCGCCCAGGCCCGCTTTACCGCACTGCAGTCGGGGGAAATTGACGTTCTCTCGCGCAACACGACGTTCACGTTAACTCGGGACGCATCTCTGGGTTTGAGCCAGACCGCCGTAACCTACTATGACGGCCAAGGCTTCATGGTGCCAGTCAAGAGCAAGATCAAGAATGCCAAACAGCTCAAGGGCCAAACCATTTGCGTTCAGTCCGGCACAACGACGGAAAAGAACCTGACCGATTTTTCCAAGGCCAACGGACTGAATGTCAAACCTGTTGTTTTTGAAAAACTTGACGCAGTAGAAGGTGCCTATTTCTCCGGTCGCTGTGTGGCGTACACCACGGACGCTTCCGGTTTGGCTTCAGTCCGGAACAAGTCAGCCAAAAATCCGGCTGACCACCTGATCTTGCCGGAATTGATTTCGAAGGAGCCGCTCGGGCCGCTGGTTCGTCGTGGTGATGACGAGTGGGCAGCGATCGTCAAATGGGTGATTTATGGTCTGCTCGAAGCCGAGGAATACGGGGTAACCGCAGCCAATGTCGATGACCTCAAAGCCAACAGCAAAGACCCGGTCATAGGTCGCATCCTCGGAACGACAGAAGACACCGGGAAGCTGCTGGGCCTGGACAAGGAATGGATGGCACGTGCGGTCAAGGCAACCGGTAACTACGGTGAAATCTTCGAACGGAATGTGGGCCCCAAGTCCGCACTGCAATTGCCCCGCGGCTTGAACAACCAGTGGAACAAGGGTGGTATCCAGTACGCCCCGCCGATCCGTTAAGCTGCACCTGAACAGGGTACTGGCATGGCCTGCACCTTGTTCAATATTGAAGGGCAGATGCATCTTGCGCTGCCCTTTTCCATTTAAAAAGTATCACAACTCAAATCAAGAGATCCCATGTCCGCGACTTCTCACACACCGCCAAAAAAGCCCTGGTCGTGGCGCAGCCAGGCGTTTCGTGCCCTGGTTTACCAGATCGTCGCAGTCGCCGTCATTGGCATCATGGTCCTTTACCTCGCGAACAACACCGCCACCAATATGCGGGCACGCGGTATTCAGAGTGGTTTTGATTTCTTGTCGGGCTCGGCCGGCTTTGACATCGGCGAGAGCCTGTTCGCCTTTGATTCCGGCGAACCCTACTGGCGTGCTTACCTAGTCGGCATGGTCAACACGCTGCGGGTTGCTGTCATCGGAATCATTTTCACGACCCTGCTAGGCACTCTTATTGGCGTCGGACGGTTTTCACGAAATGCCTTGGTCCGTGGCCTATGTGTTGCGTACGTCGAATTCTTCCGCAATATTCCGGTCCTGCTGCAACTGCTCATGTGGTACCTGATGTTTACCGAGGTTCTTCCGGCAGCCAACCAACCGTGGATCGTGGGACCGGTATTTCTCAGCAAGGGCGGGCTCAATTTTCCGATTCCGGTATGGGTTGACGGCCATGTATGGGCTGCCATTGGCATGATGACCGGTCTGATCGCCGCCTGGGCCTACCGCCGCTATGCGCGCCGCAGATTCGAACAGACGGGACAGCCCCAGAGCATGTTCCTGATGCCGCTTGCCATTGTCCTGGCCCTCGGCGTGATGGGCTGGTTCCTGGGCGGCGCACCGTCCGCTTTGGATAAACCCTTACAAGGCGAATTTGCAGTGGAACATGGCGGATCGCTGACGCCTGAGTTCCTGTCGATGCTGCTGGGCTTGACCATCTATACGGCAGCCTTTGTTGCAGAAGTGGTTCGAAGCGGCATCCAGTCAGTTGCCGCGGGTCAGGCAGAGGCGGCCAGCGCGCTTGGTTTGACCCGTGGCCAGACCATGCGTCTGGTGATGCTGCCGCAGGCGTTGCGCGTCATCATTCCTCCGATGACCAATCAGTTCTTGAACCTTACCAAAAATTCTTCACTGGCAGTGGCTATCGGCTACCCGGATGTGGTTTCCATCGCCAACACGGCCATCAACCAGACCGGGCGCGCCGTAGAGTGCATTGCCATCATCATGCTGGTTTACTTGAGCACCTCCTTGTTCACATCCGTCCTCATGAACTGGTACAACGCCCGTGCCGCCATCAAAGAACGTTAAGGACCCGACCATGAGTGCGCAAACGTTTCAACCGGTCAATTCCCGACCTGCTCCCATTTCGACCGAGGGATGGATCGCCTGGTGCCGGATCAATCTGTTCAACGACTGGAAAACCGGGCTAGGCACGCTTGCCATCGGTGCCGTCCTGCTAGCCCTGTTGCCACCTCTTTTTCGATGGGCTCTTTTGGATGCAGTCTGGGTGGCGGACTATACGGTCTGCCACGAAGCCAGCGGCGCCTGCTGGGGCGTCGTTCGTGAAAAATTCCGCTTTATCATTTTCGGTCGTTACCCGTTTGCGGAGCACTGGCGTGCCCTGGTCTGCACCGTGATCCTGCTCACACTGATCATTGCCAGTTGCATGCGCGTCTGCTGGAAGCCCTGGCTGGCGGTGGTCTGGGTGGTTGGTCTGTCGTTCTACTTTATGCTGATGCGCGGTGGCGTGTTGGGCTTGTCCAAGGTAGATACCGATCTGTGGAGCGGTCTGCCGCTGACGATCTTGCTGGCGGCACTGAGCATGACGATGGCCTTCCCGCTTGCCCTGTTCATTGCCTTAGGTCGCCGTTCCGGCATGCCAGCCATTCGCAGTTTGTGCACCATTTATGTCGAACTCATCCGTGGCGTGCCGCTGATCTCGGTTCTGTTCATGGCGTCCTTCATGTTCCCCCTCTTGATGCCGCAGGGATTCTCGATTGACGTACTGGTGCGCGTGCTGGCGGGGATCACCTTGTTTGCGGCAGCCTACATGGCAGAAGTCATCCGCGGCGGCTTGCAGGCGATCCCAAAGGGTCAGATTGAGGCCGCTGCCACATTGGGCCTCTCGTACTGGCAGACACAAAGAAAGATTGTTCTGCCGCAGGCCCTGGCCATGGTGGTACCAGGAATCATGAACAACTTCATTTCCACTTTCAAGGACACCTCGCTGGTGGCGATTGTCAGTTTGTACGAGCTGACGGGTGCCATGGGCATGGCCATGAATTCCGATGCCAACTGGCGCCCGTTCCGGATCGAGGGCTATCTTTTCATCGCCATGATCTATTTCATCTTCTGTTTTTCCATGTCGCGCTACAGCCTGTGGATCGAAAAGCAGGTCAATCGCGGCACGCAGCGCTGAAGCAGCGCTTTTAAACAAGAATCGAATCAACCAAGCCCAATTCAAGAGTTCATCATGTCAGAACCCATTATCAAATTCGAAAAGCTGAACAAGTGGTACGGCAACAATTTCCACGTCTTGCGCGACATCGATCTGAGCGTGGCGCAGGGTGAACGCATCGTCATCTGCGGACCTTCAGGTTCCGGGAAATCGACCCTGATACGCTGCATCAACCGACTTGAAGAACACCAACAGGGGCACCTCTTTGTCGATGGCGCTGAAGTGACCGACGATGTCAAGGTGATTGATGACATCCGCAAAAAAGTCGGCATGGTCTTTCAGCAATTCAATCTGTTCCCGCACCTGACGGTTCTTGAAAACTTAACCTTGTCGCCGATGTGGGTTGGCAAGATGCCCAAAAAGGACGCCGAGGAAAAGGCGATGATCCAGTTGCAACGAGTGCGCATCGCGGAGCAAGCCGGAAAATACCCGCTGCAACTCTCCGGTGGGCAACAACAGCGTGTGGCCATCGCGCGGGCGCTTTGTTTGACACCCAAGATCATGCTGTTTGATGAGCCCACTTCGGCGCTGGATCCTGAAATGATCAAGGAAGTGCTCGACGTGATGGTTGAAATGGCGAGCCAGGGCATCACCATGCTTTGCGTCACTCATGAAATGGGATTCGCCAAGGCTGTCGCGGACCGTGTGATCTTTATGGACCAGGGTCAGATCGTCGAGCAGAACAATCCAAACGATTTTTTCAACAACCCGCAGAACGAGCGCAGCAAAGACTTTTTGTCCAAAATTCTGGGCCATTGAAAAAGTGCCAGACATGAGGACCGCGAACAGTCCGGCCGGCTCCATCACCGACGTGGCAGGCCTGATGGTTGGTCACTTCACCGACACGCGCCGCCCGACCGGCTGTACCGTGATCATCACGCCAGATGGCTCCGTGGCCGGCGTCGATGTGCGTGGCGCAGCGCCCGGCACGCGCGAGACGGACCTGCTACACCCTTCCAATCTGGTAGACCGTGTACACGCCATCGTGCTGGCCGGCGGCAGTGCCTGGGGGCTGGATGCGGCCAGTGGTGTCATGCAGTGGCTGGAGGAGCAGCAGATTGGCCTGCGCGTGGGGTTCGGTCTCGTACCGATCGTTCCGGCAGCGGTTCTGTTTGATTTGCCCGTCGGCAACGCCAGGATCCGACCTGATGCCCAGGCCGGCTATGCCGCCTGCGTTGCAGCCAGTCGCCAACCACCACTGGAGGGAAATGTCGGCGCGGGTGCCGGCGCACTGGTTGGCAAAATCTTTGGCCTGAAACGCGCTATGAAAGGCGGTATCGGTAGCGCTGCGATCACCGTGGACGGTATTACCATGGGTGCCATCATTGCCTGCAATGCCCTGGGCGATGTCATTAACCCAGCAACCGGACAATTGCTGGCGGGTGCCAGGACCGCTGACGGGATCCAATTGGTCGACAGTCGTGCCGCCCTGCTTGCCGGCGAAACACCGAAGTCCGTGATGGCCGGCACCAACACAACCATCGGCGTCGTGGCGACCGATGCGGTGTTGACCAAGGCCCAAGCACACCGTCTGGCGCTGGTGGCGCATGATGGACTGGCCCGCAGCATCAACCCGGTCCACACCCTGTCCGATGGCGACACCTTGTTTGCGCTGGGAACCGGCAAAGCCGGCAAGCCAGCAGACATGATGTTGCTCAGTACGCTGGCCGCCGAAGTCACGGCCATGGCTGTCGTCCGCGCCATCATGGCAGCGCGCGGCCTCAACTGTGATGGTCTGCACTGGCCATCAGCATCAGATCTAACGCCAGCGTCTACTTTAGCGCCTTGAACCTCATACGCTTGGGTTTGGCTCCTTCTTCGCCCAGACGTTTGCGCTTGTCGGCTTCGTATTCCTGGTAATTGCCGTCAAAGAAAGTCCACTGACTGTCGCCTTCGCAGGCCAGGATGTGGGTTGCAATACGGTCCAGGAACCAGCGGTCATGGCTGATCACCATGATGGAACCGGCAAATTCGAGCAATGCGTCTTCCAGGGCACGCAGGGTTTCCACGTCCAGATCGTTCGACGGCTCGTCAAGCATCAGCACATTGCCACCTGCAATCAGGGTTTTCGCAAGGTGCAGTCGGCCACGCTCGCCGCCTGAAAGCGTACCCACACGCTTTTGCTGATCCGCACCGTTGAAATTGAAGCGGCCGCAATAGGCACGGCTGGCCATCTGGAACTTGCCGACATTGAGAATGTCAAGTCCATCGGACACATCTTCCCAAACCGTCTTTTCGTTTGCCAGACTGTCACGGTTCTGATCGACAAACGCCATCTTGACAGTAGAGCCCACCTTGACTTCGCCACTGTCAGGCTTTTGCTGACCTGCGATCATGCGGAACAAGGTCGATTTACCGGCGCCATTGGGCCCGATGATGCCGACAATGGCGCCTGCCGGTACTTTGAAGCTCAGGTTGTCGATCAGCAGCCTGTCTCCAAAAGACTTGCTGACATTGACGAATTCAATCACTTCATTGCCAAGTCGCTCGGCTACCGGAATGAAGATTTCATTGGTTTCATTGCGCTTCTGATACTCAAAATCGGACAGTTCCTCAAACCGGGCCAGTCTGGCCTTGCTCTTGGCCTGTCGCGCTTTCGGGTTCTGGCGTGACCACTCGAGTTCCTTCTTGAGCGCTTTGGCACGTGACTCTTCGCCCTTTTGTTCCTGCGCCAGGCGCTCCTGCTTTTGCTCCAGCCAGGCACTGTAATTGCCCTTGTAAGGCATTCCCGCACCACGATCCAGTTCCAGAATCCACTCCGCAGCGTTGTCAAGAAAATAACGGTCATGGGTGATCGCCACCACGGTGCCGGGGTAGCGTAGCAAGAACTGCTCAAGCCAGTCGACCGATTCGGCATCCAGGTGATTGGTGGGCTCGTCCAGCAACAGCATATCGGGTTTGGATAGCAGCAAGCGGCACAAGGCAACGCGACGTTTCTCGCCTCCTGAAAGCAGGCCAATCTTGGCATCCCACGGCGGCAGGCGCAGCGCGTCAGCCGCAATTTCAAGCTGATGTTCAGAATCGGCTCCAGCACTGCCTATGATGGCCTCCATCTTGGCCTGTTCTTCGGCCAAGGCATCAAAATCTGCGTCTTCCTCACCGTACGCCGCATAAATTTCTTCCAGACGGCTCTTGGCTGCCAAGATGTCCCCCATACCCGCTTCCACGCTTTCACGCACGGTCTGCGTGGGGTCCAATTGCGGCTCCTGTGGCAGATAGCCGATATTCAGGCCAGCCATCGGAATCGCTTCACCTTCAAACTCCTTGTCGACACCCGCCATGATTTTGAGCAGCGTCGACTTCCCCGAACCATTGGTGCCCAACACACCAATCTTGGCACCGGGAAAGAAACTAAGGGAGATGTCTTTGAGAATAAAACGCTTAGGCGGAATGATCTTGCCTAAGCGATTCATGGAAAATACGTATTGAGCCATTGAACTTGCGGGGAATCGCCGAATGTAAAACCAGCATTATCGACGCAACGACCTGAAACGGCCGGTTGACAGCGCGTTTATGTCACGACGAGGCAAACGCTGTCGGTGCGCTGGGCAGGCGATCCTGAAGTTTGCGCAAAACTGCGGCAAAACGCGCCGAATCGGCACCGGGGCTTTTCAAGTCACGAATGGCACTTGCGACAGATCTAAGGAATACGTCCAACCGTGGGTCATCGTCCGACTCGAAACACCGAGCCCGGCAAATAAGCCAGTCCAGTACCTGCCGTGCCGGATGGTGATGGTCAGCGAAATAGCGCGGGTCCGACCCAGCGATAGCCAGCAGCGCAGGTTCAAGTTCGACAGCAAGGCCGCGCACACCAGGCAACAGTCGATCATCCTGAGCAAGTTTGTCCAACAGCAAACGCACTACTTCCTCACCCAACTGTCTGCTCAATCCCCTGAGCCTTGCCTGCTCCACCAACAACTCCTCGCCGATTTCTTCACGCGAAACGGCAACTTCATCCAACTGGCTTTCCCGCTTTTGCAATCTTTGCAGCATCGGTTTGATCAATTTCAACTCTTCCAGCGCGACATAAGAAAACGGCACGGTGGGCAAAAAGTCCTGCCCATTGCCTCCGACAGCAAGCTGCGTGCCGCCGGACAGCAATCTTCGCAACCGGTCAAATGTGGTGACAGTGCGACTTACGGAACAGTGACGTCCTTTTCCATGCACCGTACTTTCACCGCTGAGGAGGCTTCCTGCAGGCCAGGACGGCTCGACACCATGCGAACGCAGCCAGTCGCAAATTTCAAGATAGAACTGACGCAGATTGACTCCCAACAAACCCGCGGTGGGAATGAGCAAAGCTGCCCGAATGCCCGGGTCGGACACAAACTGTTTCAAGCAAGCCAGCAGCGCCTGAACAAAAACTTCGGCTTTAAGCGGATTGAGCGACGGCTGAACCGTTGTCCAACCGGAAACACTGCTGACCAGCGCATCAAGTGCCGGCAGCACATCTTCAACACCCCGGGAAACTTCCTGCAGCGCCAGCGCAAACTCGATGCTGGCATCAATCTGCTCGTTACTGAGCAGTTCCAGGTCGGCGAAATCCGGCATCGGGCTGGTCGCAAACTCCGTTGAGTTGGAGCGATAGACGGCAAGCTTCAGTTGCACCACAAACATTTCCGTCACCAAGGATGCTTCGCAACATAGCAAGTCCGTCATTGCCTGACTCAATGGAACCGGACCGGAAAACGCGCTGTTGAACGTCGTTCTGGTGGCCACCGAGGCCAGCCCATTAAGCACATCGCACATCAGGATATCTGCCAGCGGCAGCACTGCTTCAATGCAGTCATGCAGGCTGGGACGAGAACCGCTTTTTTCGCTGGCAACGCCGATGCGGCGAAACTGGAATCTGCTCATCAAACGCCCTCCATGCGACTACAAATTCAAAATCGATGGGGTCATTCTCACAGTTGAAATCGAACCTGAACAGTCTGCTCACATATTGTTTCCAATGTCTACGAGACAGACCCAATTACTTACAAATCACCAGCTGACTTTCAGGTAAAGGCAGAAACTCCGGCACCAGGGCCTAGAAATCCAGGCTATAAGCGTAGTTGCCTGCTTTGAGTTCCTGCCTGAAGATCAGGACCGATCGATAGGCATCAAGCCGTTTGAGCTCGGGCAGCGGTAAGTTCTTCTCAGCAGCGGTGATCGCCTTCGGAGCGACATCCATGGCGGGGTGCGTCACAATAAATGTGATGCCCTTCACGTTACCGGGGGCACGAACGTCAAAAGCAAAACTCGCGTCGACCCCTTTGACCGGGCGATAAACCACACGATCACGTACCCGCCACCAGTCAGCAATCTCGCGACCCGGTGCGGTCCAAATGTCGTCATGATGTTGCTGCAACATTCTCAGGTAAGGTGGCGTGACCTTGGTCATCAAATCACCAGGCTCGTAATTTTGCGAGTGCACCGACCAAACCCCCAAGGCACCTGTTTCATGCAAATAGTCAAAATCCAGCAGGGTCAACTCAGAAACCTTGGCGGCACTCAACCTTAGACCAAGATAGTTCAAGTCGTCCATCTGGGTGCGTGGCAAACCGACCATCACATCTTCCGTCTTGAGTCCCGGTTCTGATTCGGAAAAGAAGGGCAACCTCCCTTCCGACGCCGAGGGTCCCGTCACGTTGTGCCGCACTCCCAATTTACGCAGGATCTTCTCGGTATTCGGGTCCCAAGACTCGGTCGGCGCCCGAAACCCCGTCACGGTCGGCAGCGCCCTCGTGCCCACAGTGTCGCGCATCTCGGTCACCATGACGTTCAATCGCTTCTCCTGGGCTTCCAGTGTCTTGCCTTTGAAGCCAACGTGAACTTCTCCATGGTAGCCAATTTCATGGCTTTCAGACAATTTTTCAACAGCTGACCGATACTGTCTGGACACACTGGTCAACGAATAAAAAGTTCCGCGTAGATTGTTTGCACTGAGTTCTCGTGAAAAATCCAATGCATTCGAATACTTTTCTTCGGCGTCCATTTCGACCAATTGAGCTGACGTAGCGCCACTCGGCCAGGCCGCCTTGTAGATGCTGGTTTCGTGCTTGAGCCAAGCCATGACGGAATCGATCAAATTGGGTATTTCTATGCGTTCGTCGTATTCCCAACTTGACTCTGAAAATCCAAAATAGACACGGCGTGAAGTTCCCTTCTCAAGAAACGCAATGGCGCCATTACCGTTCTTCGGCGCAGGGTAACGCTCCCAGCTGAAATACCGTGCCGCCAGGTTTGCGGATTCCACGCGGATCGGTGTCTCGGCAACTTCACCCAGGAAGATCCGCTGCCCCGCAGGCACGGCCCAGGTTAGAGGACCGTCCCCGAATGGGTTCAGAAATCGGGTGGTCCTTTCGCTTTTGTCTTCGGACAGCAATTGCCCTTTCACCTTCATCTGCAAAAGGCCCTCAATGAAGCCATAGCCAGCCCATTGCCCGCGGCCGTTACGTACACCGGTACCCCATGTCATCAGGATGCTGCCGCCTGAATTGGCAAAAAGTTCAATCGCCTTTCGCTCCTGCTCATCAAGCAGCGCGGCCGACCCAAGCACCAGGATGCCGGGTTTGAGTCCGGCCATCAAATTTGCCCTGGAGATCTCGCGAAATGATTTTCCATAGGGACGAAAATACTCACGCCAACGCTGCTTCAAACCGTCATAACTCGTACCGTTAGCGCTGAAGAAGGCGGATGTAATGGGACTTGAATACAAGTACACGGACTCCAACGTCTTTGGTGTGGCAGCCTGTGCTGCGTTGGCCAAATTCATCAGACACAGTAGACTGGTCAGGACGGTCCGCCATAAGCATTGGCTGAAGCCATGTGGCAGTAAATAGTTGACACCCATATCAAAGGTCCTCTTGCCTGGATTCATAAGAAAAGACTGGCTTCCAGTCGGAGTCAAGCAGGCGAGCGGGAGCCTTTGGTTCCGCCGTCAACTCCTCAAACTGGGGCCTGAAGTCTGGATAGCTTTGAACCCACTTGAAGTCGGCTTTCTGATTCAATATACCAACCGGTGCCACAAATACCGCCACCCGTTGCCTGTCAGTCTTGAAGGTCAGACGAATCGTGTCGTGGGCGAAACGCGCTACGGAATCGTAGAGTGAATAAGCACCATTCTTTGACTGCTCACCAAGATGCGACATCAGGACCCAGCCTGAAGCACCAGCCAATACCAGAGACAACAAAGAAATGGCCAACCACACCGTTGGCGAGGCAAGGTGTATCAATCGATAGGCAATGGTGTTCTGTCGCATCATCACGTCCACGCAACGCGTTTCACTTTCTTGCAAGAACAGAGGAATGAAAGCACGAATTATCATACCGTGCGACAATGCACCCCATTGCGGAGCTTCAGTTGCCCGCAATACCAGCAACTTGCTGGGAACGGTGCCTAGCGCAACTGTTCCACCTTTGTATCCCATCTGCCTTTGACTGACTCGGCGCTACCAGTGTCGAGACAGGCCGATGCCATAGCGCCCAGGATAGGCGCCACACTATGAACTTTGAAGAACTAAATCTGGCTCCGGCCATTGTCAAGGCCGTGCTCGAACAGGGTTACGAAACCCCCACTGCCATTCAGGCGCAGGCCATTCCTGCCGTGCTGGCCGGCCACGATCTGCTCGGAGGTGCGCAAACCGGAACCGGCAAGACCGCCGCTTTCGTATTACCCATGCTGCACAAACTCAGCGCGACCGCGGCGCCAAAAAACAAGTTTGGTGGCACAGGGATTCGTGCCTTGGTCCTGACTCCCACACGCGAACTTGCGGCCCAGGTGGAAGAATCTGTGCAAACCTACGGCAAATATCTGGATCTGACTTCAACCGTGGTGTTCGGCGGTGTCGGCATGAACCCCCAGATCAGTCGGGTCAAGAAGGGGGTCGATATCCTGGTGGCGACACCTGGTCGTCTGCTGGACCTCTTGCAGCAGGGCGTACTGGACCTGGCTCAAGTCCAGATTCTGGTGCTTGACGAAGCTGACCGCATGCTGGACATGGGTTTCATCCATGACGTTAAAAAGGTGTTGGCCGTGGTGCCCCGCGACAAGCAAAGCCTGCTCTTTTCAGCCACCTTCAGCGAAGAAATCCGTGATTTGGCCGCAACACTCCTGAAGAGCCCATTGAGCATTCAGGTGACGCCCGGCAACACGACCGTCCAACGCATCACGCAAATCATTCACCCCGTCGGACGTGGCAAAAAGAAAGCGCTGCTGGCGCACATCATCCAGCAGCACAACTGGAGCCAGGTTCTCGTGTTCACACGAACCAAGTTTGGCGCCAACAACGTTGCTGAATTTCTGGTCAAGAACGGCATCAATGCAATGGCCTTGCACGGCAACAAAAGCCAGGCGGCGCGCACCCAGGCACTGGCTGGTTTCAAGAGTGGCGAGATTCGCGCACTGGTGGCAACTGACATAGCCGCTCGTGGCATCGACATCGATGATCTGCCACACGTGGTGAACTATGAGATACCCAACGTCAGCGAAGACTATGTGCACCGAATTGGCCGCACCGGCCGCGCCGGCGCCGACGGTCAGGCGGTTAATCTTGTTTGCCTGGACGAAGAAGGTTTCATGCAGGCGATCGAGCGCTTCACCAAACAAACCATTCCGGTTGAAATCGTTGACGGGTTCATGCCAGAGCCAGGTGAGAGGGCCGAGCCCATCGCCATGGGTCGCCAAACCATTTGGGGCGGCGC
>Ga0194038_1000840_pt1 | contig 13357 bp, 13 predicted proteins | sample JunL226m_MetaG_FD_148630 | JGI IMG/M metagenome (GOLD analysis project Ga0194038, IMG submission 148630) | Anoxic zone freshwater microbial communities from boreal shield lake in IISD Experimental Lakes Area, Ontario, Canada - Jun2016-L227-6m | ecosystem: Environmental > Aquatic > Freshwater >...
GTTTATATGGGTCTATCTTGGGTGTCTGCTCTCATAATCCTTTGGTCCCAGGTTCAAGTCCTGGTGGGCCCACCAATGAAATCAACGACTTAGGGAGAAATTCCTAAGTCGTTTTTCTTTCTGTGCCACTAGGTGTGTAAGTAATGTCCACACATCTTCCAGTGGAACTCCAATAAACATATGGGTCTGCAGTTGGAGTAATGAACTGCTTATTAACTGAAGATTGCGGAAATTCCTGCTCTTGCAGTATTACCGTCTTCTCCATTCTTTACGCCAGATACGCCAACGGCGCCAATCGTATGACCATCTACTACGATATTAACCCCGCCCTCTAGCATCATTGAAATATGAGGGGCAGATAAAAAAGCATGTCGTCCCTTATTAATCATTTCCTCGTAGGCTTGGGTCTCCCTTTTGCCCATAGCTGAAGTTCGCGCTTTTTCTTGAGCAAAATATGTAGACACTGGTTGGCAGCCATCCCGCCGAATTAGTCCAAGAAGATGGCCTCCATCATCACAAACTGCTATAGCAACGATATGACCTTTTTCAATAGCGTATTGATTGGCTGCATCCAAAATCTTTTGAACATTTGCCTGAGTTAGATATGGCTTAGTAGGCATCATGATGAATTTAGGTTACTGGGGCTGGATTAAATAATGAAATCGCATTATGTAATTTCCATTGCTCTGCAAAAGTTTTCTTACGACCGCTAGCTACTTCTAGCATCATGTGAAACATTTCCCAGCCGATATCTTCAATAGTTGCTGTGCCATCCGCGATCTTGCCGGCATTGATATCCATTAAGTCATTCCAGCGTTTGGCTAAGTCAGTACGGGTAGCTACTTTGATAACCGGAACAGCAGCCAAGCCATATGGGGTTCCACGGCCAGTAGTAAATACATGTAAATTCATGCCCGCTGCCAACTGTAAGGTGCCGCAAATGAAATCGCTCGCTGGAGTAGCGGCAAAGATAAGCCCCTTTTGTTTAAGCTTATTTCCAGGTGAGAGCACTCCAGAAATCGGAGATGTGCCCGACTTAATAATCGAGCCCATTGCTTTCTCAACAATATTAGAGAGGCCACCTTTTTTGTTGCCCGGAGTTGTATTGGCGCTTCTATCAACCTTACCTCTTTTGAGGTAGGCGTCATACCAGGCCATCTCATTAATCATAGCTTGAGCAACCTCAGGAGTAGTAGCGCGAGAGGTGAGTTGGTCAATACCATCACGCACTTCGGTCACTTCGGAGAACATCACTGTTGCCCCAGCGCGAACTAGAAGATCTGTACAAAACCCTACTGCAGGATTTGCTGTTACACCTGAGAAGGCATCACTACCACCACACTGGACTCCAACAACTAGCTCACTGGCAGGTACAGTCTCTCGTTTGCGAGCATTGAGTTTTTCAAGATGGGATTGCGCAGTCTTCATGATTGAATCAATCATGGACATGAAGCCAACGTGAGCTTCGTCTTGAAGGCATACGACATCCAACTCTTCAGATGATGTATTGCTGTTGATCGGAATGCTGCCAGGTGGAAGTAATCGCTGGGGTTGTAGCTTTTCACAGCCCAAACTGACAACCATCACTTCGCCGCCGAAGTTGGGATTTAAGCTAATGTTGCGTAAGGTCCGAATCGGAATATCGGCACCATCTGCATCAATTGCTACTCCACACCCATAAGTATGTTCAATACCAATCACGTCATCCACATTAGGGTACTTAGGCAGTAATTCGTTTTTAATTCGCTGTACTGCATAGTCAACTACACCTGATACGCATTGAACAGTGGTGGTAATGGCTAATATGTTTCTTGTTCCAACTGAGCCATCTGCATTGCGATAGCCCTCAAAAGTGTAGCCCTCAAGCGGCGGCATTGACGCAGGCTTGACTGTGGCGATTGGAAGGTTGTCTAATCCACGAGCATCAGGCATTTTGAGAATATGTTCGCTAACCCAATTGCCTGCTGGGATATCTTGAGCTGCATACCCAATCGGTATGCCATACCGAATGACGGGGGAATTATTGGGTAAATCAACTAGGGCAACTTTGTGGCCTTGGGGAACATGCTCACGCAAGGTCAGTCCCGATGGGAGTTTTGTCCCGGCCGGCAAACCCCCGTCGTTAGCAACAATGGCTACGTTATCGCGGTCGGTCATGGTGATTGTCAGCGGTATCATCACTAGGTCCTATGAGTTGGCATGAAATACATTTTGTGAGATTATGGCATAAATGATAGCGCTATCAAATTTAGCTTGCAAGTACCTTTATGAGTGAAAACGAAAGTAAACGCAGTCGCCGTAGCAGTGGAGCCATCACGCTTCATGACGTAGCTCGGCTTGCTGGCGTTTCGCCAATCACGGCTTCTAGGGCTATTAATAAGCCAGAACAGGTTTCGCCTGAGCTATTAAAGCGGGTGGAAGAGGCGGTAGCGCGGGCGGGTTATGTCCCCAATAGGATGGCTGGGGGATTGGCATCCTCTAGAAGCAAACTTATTGCTGCAGTTGTGCCTAGTACAGTGATTTCAGTTTTTAACGAAACAATTGAGGCGCTAAATAACACGCTCTTTGATGCTGGCTATCAACTCATGCTTGGACAATCTGCATACTCAGCAGATCGTGAAGAATTGCTCCTAGATTCGGTCATTGGTAGGCGTCCTGATGGCATCTTTTTAACTGGCGTCATGCAACCAGGTAAAGGGCGCACTCGACTCATGGCATCTGGTATTCCAGTGGTAGAGACATGGGATTTAACGCCCACTCCAATCGATATGCTAATTGGTTTCTCCCATACAGATATTGGCTTAGCGGTCGCTAAATACCTTTTAGGTAAGGGCAGAAAACAGTTTGCGATTATTCGTGCTGAAGATGAACGTGCTGACCGTAGAACGCTGGCATTTAATGCTGCTGTTGCTGAGATGGGACTGCCAAAACCCTATGTTGTAAACGTTGGGGACCAGCGATCGATTCGGAGTGGTCGTGATGCAATGGCCAACATTCTTAAAAATGCACCGCACACTGATGCCGTATTTTGCAGTTCTGATTTGTTAGCCTTAGGCGCTTTAACTGAGGCTAGGTCGCAAAAAATTGATGTGCCAAAGCAAATCGCAGTGATGGGTTTTGGAGATGTTCCATTTGTAGCCGATATGCTGCCTTCCTTAACTACGGTTCGTATTAATGGCGGGAAAATTGGGCAATTAGCTGCGCAATATCTCATGGATAGAGCAGAAGGTAGGGAAGTTTCAAAGCCTATCGTGAATGTCGGTTTCTCTATTATCGAGCGCGATACAGCCTAGCCCTTAGTAAAAACCCTTAAATAAATCATTTGACAAGATTCTTTGGTATCGCTAACATTTGATCTAAATTGGTAGCGCTACCATTAAATTCAAAAAACATCCATTAAGGGAAAAAGTATGAATCCGCAAGATCTAAAGTCGATTGTTTCCGAAGGTTTACTGTCATTTCCAGTGACTGACTTTGATCAGCAAGGTAATTTCAATGCCAAAGGATATGCAGAGCGACTTGAATGGTTGGCACCCTATGGTGCAACTGCATTATTTGCGGCGGGCGGTACCGGCGAATTCTTCTCATTGGATGGAAAAGAATATCCAGAGATTATTAAGACTGCAGTTCAAACCTGCAAAGGAAAGGTGCCCATCATTGCTGGCGCAGGTGGTAGTACTCGTTTTGCAATTGAATGTGCTCAAGAAGCGGAGCGTCAAGGTGCTCATGGCATTTTGTTATTGCCACACTACTTAATGGAAACAGGCCAGGCAGGCTTGATTGCTCACGTTGAAGCGGTTTGCAAAAGCGTGAATTTTGGTGTAATTGTTTACAACCGAAATGTCACCAAGTTAACTCCGGACTCCTTAGCAATTTTGGCAGATCGTTGCCCTAATCTGATCGGCTTTAAAGATGGTGTTGGAAATATTGAAATCATGTCATCGATTTTCTTGAGAATGGGTGATCGCTTTTCTTATTTGGGTGGATTGCCAACCGCTGAAGTCTACGCAGCAGCCTATAAGGCTTTGGGTACCCCTGTGTATTCATCGGCAGTATTTAACTTCATTCCAAAAACGGCAATGGATTTCTATCATGCTGTGGCTAAAGACGATATGGCTACGCAACACCATTTGTTAAAAGAATTCTTTATGCCTTACCTCCAGATTCGTAATCGTGATCCTGGATACGCCGTGAGCATTATTAAAGCGGGTGCAAAAATTGTTGGACATGATGCCGGTCCAGTACGTGCACCATTGGTTGATCTCAAGCCAAGCGAAGTGGAAGAGTTGGCTGCGCTGATTAAAAAAATGGGTCCTCAATAAACTGGAGTATTAAATATGTCAAACGCAAGAATTGCTCTGGTAACAGGTGCTGGCAGCGGAATCGGAAAAGCAGTTGCTTTGGGTTTATTAGCGGATGGTTTCAAGGTGGTCTTAGCAGGAAGAAGACTAGAGCCCCTACAGGAAGTTGCCCAACTGGCAAAAGAGATGGGGCAGGAAGCCCATCCAGTTTCTGTAGATGTGCGCGATCCAGTTAGTGTTGAAAACCTCTTTGCTGAAATCGAAGATAAATATGGACGTCTCGATGTGGCTTTCAATAACGCAGGAGTTAACGCCCCTGCGGTCACGATTGATGAGCTTCCTTTAGAGAAATGGCAAAACGCCATTGATACCAATGTCACTGGCGTCTTTCTTTGTGCGCGGGCTGAGTTTGGTTTGATGAAAAAGCAAAACCCACAGGGCGGCAGAATCATTAATAACGGTTCCATATCTGCCCACACCCCTAGGCTCTACACAACTCCTTATACGGCAAGTAAGCACGCTGTAACTGGAATTACAAAAGGCATAGCTTTAGATGGCAGAAAGTTCAATATCGTAGCCAGCCAGATTGATATTGGAAATGCCCTAACGGAATTGTCTGCTCGTATGACTAAAGGTGTCCTTCAGGCAAATGGCGAACTAGCGCCAGAGCCGATGATGGATGTCAAGCATGTGGCGGATGCAGTGCGCTATATCGCGGCATTACCGCTTTCAGCCAATGTGCTCAATATGACCGTCATGGCAAGTGCTATGCCATTTGTTGGTCGTGGTTAAGGAATGAAGATGAAGCCAACTGTATTACAACTCAGTCCAATTTTGATTCCATCTGTTAGTCAAAAACTCAATGAGCTTTATGAGGTTCATAAGTATTTTGAGATTGATGATAAAGAAGCTTTTCTAGCCAAGCATGCTGCAGATGTGCAGGGTGTTGTGAGTGGTGGCCATACTGGAATTAGTAAGGCCCTTATGGAAAGACTGCCGAATCTGAAGGTGGTTGCTGTTAATGGCGTCGGGACTGATGCAGTTGATATGTCATATGCAAAGAGTCGTGGCATTCATGTCACTGCAACCTTTGGCGCATTAACTGAGGATGTTGCTGATTTAGCAATTGGTCTTTTGCTTGCAAGCTGTCGTGGAATTTGTGCGGGCGATCGCTTTGTACGCGAAGGGAATTGGGTGAAGTTTCCATCCCCAACTGCAATATCCTTATCACGTCGCTTTAGTGGTATGCGTGTAGGCATCGTTGGAATGGGTCGAGTAGGGCGTGCTGTTGCAATACGAGCCGCTGCATTTAGCTGTCCAATTCAATATACCGACCTCAAGAAAATGGATGACTTGTCTTATGGCTTTGTGCCAGATTTGATAGAGCTTGCGCATCAAAGTGACGCTTTGATTCTTTGTGCTGCAGCAGATAAAGCTGAAGGTATTGTGAATGCAAAAGTTCTAGACGCGTTAGGAAAAGACGGATTCTTAATTAATATCGCCCGCGGCAAATTAGTGAACGAGGTGGATTTAGTTGGGGCTGTAAAGGCTGGAAAAATTGCGGGTGCTGGTCTTGATGTATTTGTAGATGAGCCCAATGTACCTGAGGCCTTACTGCAGAATGATTCAGTAGTAATGCAAGCGCACAGAGCTAGCGCAACTTGGGAGACGCGTACTGCGATGGGCAATATGGTTCTTGACAGTCTTGCACAAGCCTTATCTGGCAAGCGACCTGAAATGAGTCTTACTACTTAAAGGCGCACAATCAAATGAAAGCAGCATTCTTATTTTTTCTATTTTTAATTTGTGGACTAGCTCAGGCAGAGCCCTATCCAAATAAGCCTATTACGATCATCATCGGCTCCACTCCAGGCAGCACTAGCGATGGATTGGCGCGAGCCATTGGCGCAGAAATTACCAAAGAAACTGGTCAAGCAGTCATTGTGGACAGTAAAGCAGGTGCATTTGGCGGTATTGCAGCTCAATATGTTGCCAATGCTAAGCCGGATGGATACACCCTGTTTGTTACAACCAATACTACTCAAGCGGCGAACCCGCACTTAATTAAGAAGCTTCCTTATGACCCAATTAAAGACTTCAGTCCAATTACTAAGCTCGTTCAAGGCTATATGTTGTTGGTCACCAATCCTTCTTTAAAAGCCAATTCAGTCAATGAACTCATCGCGCTTGCAAAAAAAGAACCTGGCAAATTAACTTTTGGTGCAGGCAGTTCTTCAGCCCGTGTTGCAGTTGAGTTATTTGAAAAGATGTCAGGAACTGAAATGGTTTATGTGCCCTACAAATCAAATCCTCTAGCGGTGATGGATTTGGTTGGTGGACAAGTAGATCTGATGATTGTTGATTTAACGACAAGTCTGCCGCAAGTAAAAAATGACAAACTCAAAGCGCTGGGGGTCAGCAGTTTAGCTAAATCTCCACTGGTTCCTAAATTACCAACCATCGCTTCTTCACTTCCTGGTTACGAGTTTTCGCACTGGAACGCACTGTATGGACCGGCAGGTATGGAAGCAGGCACGATTAAGCGTATCAATGAACTGTTTACAGCGGCAATGAAAAAGCCTTCAGTTAAAAAATTTGTTGAAGATAATGGTATGGAAGTTTCTGTGAGTACTCCAGATGGATTATCAGTCTTCCAAAATGCAGAATTAAAGCGTTGGGGTCAAATAATCAAAGATGCCGGTATTCAGCCCGAATAAGGATTCAGTATGAAAAACCAACTAAGAGCAGCACTCATTGTTGTATCTGCAGTCTTTTGTTTAAATGCATTGGCGGCATGGCCTGATAGAACCATCACCTTGGTGGTTCCATTCCCACCAGGCGGATCAACAGATCAAATGGCTAGAGCTATTGCCCCTAAGATGCAGGCTTCATTAGGTCAAAGCGTCATCATTGACAATAAGCCTGGTGCAACCGGTACGGTTGGTGCTGGCTTTGTAAAGCGCGCTGCTCCTGATGGATATACCTTGCTTGTAACTTCCTTGGGTCCGTTAGTAATTGCGCCACACTTATACCCAAGCGTTCCCTACAATACTGCCACCGATTTTGATTACATTACCCTAGGGCTGCAGTCGCCAAATGTATTAGTGGTGCCTGCAAATTCGCCTTACAAGACATTAGCCGAGCTAATTGCGGCAGCAAAAGCAAATCCAGGAAAACTTTCTTTTGGGAGTTCTGGAAGTGGATCATCAGATCACTTGGGAACGGAAATTTTTTGGCAACAAACTAATACGTCAGGAGTACATGTTCCCTATAAAGGCGGCGGCCCAGCAATTACCGATGCTATTGGAGGTCAATTAGACGCGTTGTTTGCCAATGTGAACTCAGTAATTCAATACATTAACGCTGGTAAATTGCGTCCCCTTGCCATCGCAGGTACTAAGCGCTCACCAGTTTTGCCAAATGTTCCCACATTCGCAGAATTGGGCTACAAGGAAGTAGTGGCGTATGGGTGGCAAGCGGTTGCTGCTCCTAAAGGCTTGCCTGCAGATGTTAAAGAAAAAATCTATAAATCAGTGATTGCGGCATTAAATGATCCGCAGGTTAAAAAGAATTTCGTTGATCTTGGATATGAAGTGGTGGCTAATACACCAGAGCAGTTTGCGCAGTATCAAGCGCAAGAGAATGCGCGCTGGAAAAAGCTCATCGAATCTCGTCAAATCACCGCAAACTAAGAGAACCACTATAAAAATATGAGCAATGCTGAAACACCAAAAATTGTTGAAGTAAAAGTCATTCCTGTTGCTGGTGAAGATAGCATGCTCATGAACTTGAGCGGTGCTCATGGACCTTACTTCACGCGTAATATCGTTATTCTCAAAGATAGTTCTGGGAATATAGGCGTTGGCGAAGTGCCGGGTGGTCAAAAGATTGAAGATACTCTGAACAAGAGTGCTGAGATCATTATTGGCTCATCTATTGACGCTTATAAATCCGCATTGAATGTTGTTAGAGATAAATTTTCCACCTTAGACTCTGATGGTCGCGGTCTTCAAACCTTTGACCTGCGGACAACGGTGCACGTCGTCACTGCTTTAGAGGCTGCATTCTTGGATTTGCTGGGCAAAAATTTGGGTGTTTCCGTTGCGGAGTTGTTGGGTGAAGGTCGGCAACGTGATTCAGTGGAGATGCTTGGGTACCTTTTCTTCTTGGGCGACAAAGCGAAAACGAATTTGGAATACCGATCAGAAAAAGATTCTGATGATGCTTGGTTCAGGTTGCGCAATGAAGCAGCCATGACAACCGAAGGAGTCGTGCGCTTAGCTGAGGCTGCATACGATAAGTATGGCTTCAACGACTTTAAGTTAAAGGGTGGCGTATTGGCAGGTGAAGCAGAAGTCGAGGCGGTTACAGCTTTAGCTAAACGTTTTCCTGACGCACGTGTCACCCTAGACCCAAATGGTGGGTGGTTGTTAAAAGATGCTATTCGCTTAATGCGTGATATGCATGGTGTATTGGCGTACGCAGAGGATCCTTGTGGTGCTGAGGGTGTGTTTTCAGGCCGCGAAGTGATGGCTGAGTTCCGTCGCGCCACTGGCCTGCCTACAGCTACAAACATGGTGGCTACCGATTGGCGTGAGATGCAACATGCAATCCAATTGCAATCAGTCGATATTCCATTAGCGGATCCGCATTTTTGGACTATGGCTGGTTCAGTACGAGTTGCTCAGATGTGTCATGAGTGGGGTCTAACTTGGGGTTCACACTCAAACAATCACTTTGATATCTCATTGGCGATGTTTACCCACGTTGCAGCTGCAGCACCAGGCAAGATTACTGCAATAGATACCCATTGGATTTGGCAAGACGGTCAACGTTTAACCAAAGAGCCATTCCAAATTAAAGGTGGCCATATTCAGGTTCCTAAAACACCTGGTTTAGGCATAGAGCTCGATATGCAAGAGGTTGAAAAAGCCCATCGCCTCTACAAGGAAAAGGCATTGGGCGCACGTGATGATGCTATCGCGATGCAATACCTCATTCCGAACTGGAAATTTAATAACAAGATGCCATGCATGGTTCGCTAAGAGCCAAACATATTAAAAATATTTAACGGTATTAATAGAGAGAGCAAGATGACAATCGCAGGCAACATGATTATTGGGCAAGAACTGGTTAAAGGTTCTAAAAAAGCAATCTACGGAATTAATCCTGCTACTGATGAAAATCTAGAGCCAGCCTATTTGGGCGGTAGTGCACAAGAGGTAGAACGCGCTTGCGCTTTAGCAGAAGAAGCTTTTGACGTTTATCGTGAAATAGATTTAGAGACTCGCGCTAAGTTTTTGGAGCAGATCGCTGCCAACTTGGCCGCTAACGGCGCCGCTATTGTTGAGCGCGCTGGCTTAGAGTCAGGCTTACCAAAAGCACGACTTGAGGGGGAGTTAGGTCGCACCATGAATCAGCTTAAGCTCTTTGCTGAAGAGGTGAGGGCAGGCCGCTGGTTGGGTGTGAAGATTGACACCGCTATGCCAGAGCGCACACCATTGCCGCGTTCGGATTTGCGCTTACGTCATATCCCATTAGGTCCTGTCGCAGTATTTGGCGCAAGCAATTTCCCATTAGCGTTTTCAGTAGCGGGTGGTGACACTGCATCTGCATTGGCAGCTGGTTGCCCAGTGATTGTCAAGGGTCACTCTGCACACCCAGGCACTTCTGAATTAGTTGGTAAAGCCATCCAGGCGGCTGTGAAATCTTCTGGTCTGCCAGACGGAACATTCTCATTGTTATTTGGTTCAGGTGCCGATATTGGTTCAGCATTGGTTGCCGACACTAGAATCAAAGCGGTTGGATTTACAGGTTCACGCTCTGGCGGTGTTGCTTTGATGAAGATTGCTGCCACACGCCCCGAGCCAATTCCGGTGTATGCAGAGATGAGCAGTATTAATCCGGTATATCTCCTGCCAGAGGCCCTTAAGAATCGTGCCGAAAGTATTGCAACAGGTTTTGTGAACTCGATGTTGATGGGCTCGGGCCAGTTTTGTACTAATCCGGGTCTACTAATCGTCAAAGAAGCGCCAGAATTGGATGGCTTCGTTAGAAAAGTGGTTGACCTCGTGAGAGCGGCAAACCCAACAACGATGTTGACACCAGGAATTCACCAAGCATTTGAGTCTGGAGTTGAAAGGCTATCAGTCAACGCCAATGTAGGCCTATTAGCGCAAGCGCAAGGTAGTAACGGTCCCAACCAATGTCGAGCTCGCTTATTTTCTACTTCTGCTCAAGCATTTCTCAAAGACCATGCATTGCGTGATGAGGTATTTGGATCATCCTCACTCATTATTCGTTGCAAAACCGATGAAGAAATCCTGGAGTTAACCCGCAGTCTTGAAGGTCAGCTCACTGCTACGGTATTGATTGATCAAGGCGATAACACTGCCTTTCTGAAAAAGCTCGTGAGCATTCTTGAGCGTAAAGTAGGGCGTATTCTGTTTAATGGTTATCCAACAGGGGTTGAGGTTTGTCATGCCATGGTACATGGTGGACCATTTCCGGCAACATCTGACAGTAGAGCAACGTCAGTGGGAACGGAAGCTATGTGGAGATTCTTACGTCCAATCTGCTATCAGGATTTCCCAAGCGACTTATTGCCTGAAGCATTAAAAGATCAGAGCTCTATACCTAAGTTAGTCAATGGCAAGTAACTAAAAAGAGATCTTCCCATGAAATTTAAACTGCTCGCATTCCTTTTAATTGCATTTACTTGTCTTAGCGCCAATGCTCAGACCACGGCAATTAATTTTCCTACTAAACCCATCAAAATCATCGTCCCATTTTCTGCTGGTGGAACATCGGATGTACTAGCCCGCCTCATTGGGCAAAAATTAGGAGATGCTTGGGGTCAGGTCATTGTCGTTGAAAACAAACCAGGTGCTAGCGGTAATCTTGGTGCTGAAATGGTTGCTCATGCAACCCCAGATGGTTACACTTTATTACTGATGGATGTGGGTACGCTAGCTATCAGTCAGACGCTCTATACCAGTCTGCCATTTAATGTGCTTAAAGATTTTGCACCGGTAACGATGGTTGCTTACTCTCCACATTTATTGGTTGCTAGTAATAAAACATCCTTTAATACGACTGCTGAGTTAATTGCTTATGCTAAGAAGAGCCCAGGCAAATTGAATTTTGCATCGGCTGCAGGTAGTGGGAGTGCCAATCATCTTGCTGGAGTGATTTTTGCCAAGCAAGCAGGTATTGAGTGGGCTTACATTCCATACAAGGGCGGCGCTCAAGCTATTACTGACTTGGGTGCTGGTCAAGTAGATGTGACCTTTAATGGCATGACAGCAACCTATCCTCATGTCAAAAGTGGTTTGATTAAGTTAATTGCTGTATCAAGCCCTAAAAGATTGGAAAATTTGCCAGGCACACCAACTGTTGCTGAAACACTTCCTGGATTTTTAACTGGTAGCTGGCAAGGCATCTTGGCGCCAGCTGGAACGCCAGCGCCAATCATTGAAAAGCTCAATTTGCAGATTCTGAAGATTCTCAAAACACCAGAAATTAAAGAAGCTCTAAAGACTGCAGGAGCTGATTCAGCGCCAACAACACCTCAAGAGTTTTCACGCTGGTTGCAGCAAGAAGTGCAGCGCTCAGCAAAAGTCATCAAAGAAAACAACATCAAATTAGATTAATTAATTAGATCAAATACAGCAACGGAGACAGTAATGTATCAATTCAGTAAGCTAACAAAATACTTGTGTATTGCAACGATGGGTTTGATGGTCACAGTTAGCCATGCGCAAACTGCATCTTTTCCCGATAGGCCAGTAACGATTGTCGTACCGTTTCCTCCGGGTGGTGGAACGGATGCTGGTGCAAGACTGATTGCGCAAAAGCTATCAACCCGCTGGGGCCAGTCCGTCATTATTGATAACAAGGCTGGCGCGTCTGGCATGGTCGGTTCCGAGTATGTATCTCGTGCAAAGCCAGACGGTTATACCCTACTCATCGGTAATATCGGCACTTTCTCAATCAATCCATCTCTCTACAAAAAAATGCCGTACGACCCAGACAAGGCATTTGTGCCGGTGAGCATGATTGCAGAATTGCCATACTTTCTCTTGGTGACCCCAAGTATGAAAGCCAATAACGTTAAAGAATTCATTGCTTTTGCAAAAGCAAATCCTGGAGTGGTTACCTATGCAAGTTCAGGGAGTGGAAGTGGTCCACATCTTGCGGGTGAGATGTTTGAAAAAGCGACTGGCTTAGATATGATGCATGTCCCATACAAGGGCGGCGGTCCAGCGGCTGCTGATGTAATGGCAGGGCACGTCAATATGTATTTCTCAACTGTGCTGGAATCGATTGGTTCTGTAAAGTCTGGCAAGCTCAAAGCATTAGGTGCAAGCTCATTAGTACGCTCACCAGCAATGCCTGATTTACCAACCATAGCTGAGTCTGGTGTTCCTGGCTTTGATGCTGCTTCATGGATTGGAATCGCTGCGCCAGCAGGAGCCCCTCCAGCGCTCGTAGATAAGATTGCTGCAGATATCAAAGCAGTGATCTCAGAGCAAGATACAAAGCAAACGCTGATTCAGCAGGGCGCTACACCAATGCCGCTATCACCAACAGCATTTAAAGCCAGAATTGAAAGTGACCGTGTACGTTATGCAAAAGTGATTAAAGAAGGTAACGTGCAAGTCGACTAACTTTAACAACCATTTCTGTCTCCTGACTTTAGCCACCTTCGGGTGGTTTTTTTGAGTGTTACTTTAAGAGACACTCGCACCATATGTAAAAAACAGTTTGGAGCAACGAAGTGTTAGATGGTTGCTCCAAAAATCCTGTGGTTTTCGAAACCAAAGAGCGAGAGACTACTTCTCTTAAATCCAAGAATTTGCTTACACATTTGCTTACACACCGACACTGACCACCCGCAGAGCCCGTGTTTATATGGGTCTATCTTGGGTGTCTGCTCTCATAACCAGAGAACCTAAACTCGACCTAAACATCACAAAAAGAAGGCTTTTGAGACTAAAGGTGAGGTTTGGTCTTTTAAGCGTTACTTTAAGTAACGCTTGTGAGATTAAGAAAGT
>Ga0194038_1000843_pt1 | contig 13342 bp, 11 predicted proteins | sample JunL226m_MetaG_FD_148630 | JGI IMG/M metagenome (GOLD analysis project Ga0194038, IMG submission 148630) | Anoxic zone freshwater microbial communities from boreal shield lake in IISD Experimental Lakes Area, Ontario, Canada - Jun2016-L227-6m | ecosystem: Environmental > Aquatic > Freshwater >...
GGTTAGTCAGCTTTATGGATTACGATATGGCTTACTTTGATATGGAGTCTTCTCGGGTACAAGCCCTAGAAAACCCATTTGGTCCCAAAGTATTGGGGATGTGAAGGTAAAGGTGTAAACCATGTGGTCGGTACCGGACGTAAAGCATGTGTCCGGTACGTACCATTTAAATCTTGGTGGCCCGGGGCGGAATCGAACCACCGACACAAGGATTTTCAAATATCCTCCGATAGACCGCTTTCGCTTCGATTTTAAGGATCTGCACCACCAGTAGGGACTTTCTTGAAAGAAACTAATCTACAGAAATCTTTCCGCTTTTAACTAACTTTGCCCATTCCACCATTTGAGCCTTGATAAATTTATCTGCGGTCTCTGCATTACCTTGAAATGGTTCGCCACCAAGACTGATAACCTTTTCTCTTACCTCGGCTGATTGCATCACCTTAGTAATTGCATCTGAAATCTTTAGCAAAATAGGAGCTGGGGTTGCGGCAGGAGCAAAAATACCATTCCACTCATACACCTCATATCCAGGAACACCAGCCTCAGCCATTGTTGGGACAGTTGGCATAGATGATGCGCGTTTTTTTCCTGTAACTGCTAATGCATTGAGCTTGCCAGTATCTACATATTGCTTAGTTGATGCTACGCTTCCAAAGAAGACGGGGACTTGCCCACCGATAACATCATTTAAGGCGGGGCCGCCGCCTTTATAGGGAATATGTTGCATATCAACCCCTGTCTTTACTTCAAATAATGCTCCAGCTAAGTGCTGAGCAGATCCATTACCGGATGATGCATAAGAGATACTGTTTGGCTTATCTTTTGCCATGGTGATTAGCTCTTTAACTGACTTAGCAGGAAAACTTGGGTTCACCAAGAGCACATTTGGATATTGCGCCAAGACTCCTAAAGTTTTGAAATCTTTATTAGGGTCATAAGGCAATTTAGGAAATAAAGATGGGTTGACTGAATAAGAAGAAGCATCGAGCATCAAAGTGTAGCCATCAGCATTCGCCTTAGCTACATAAGCCGCGGCAATCTGCCCACTTGCACCAGGCTTATTCTCAACCACAACCGAGGTTCCTAAAATCTTACCTAATGGGGTTGCAATTGTCCTTGCCATTAAGTCTGCTGTACCACCGGGCGGATAGCTAACAATAAGACTAATAGGTCGTGCTGGCCACTCTTGGGCTTGAGCAAAGCCGACAAAAGCAATCATTCCCACTACTATCGTTTTTACTAAGAATTTCATTTTGTCTCCTTAATTAACTTCTGCTGAATATTGAAATGCCATTGCATCGCCTATTGAACTTCGATACTCCACTGGCTTACCAGTCAAATCAAATGCAATTCGATTAACGCGAACCGCAGGATGACCCTCTTTCATGCCCAATACTTTTGCATCCGCTTTTTTCATTAACTCAAAACTTACTTGATCATGTGCCTTGATGACTGCTATACCGCATGACTTTGCATACATGGGATAAAACAAATCTTCAAAATCTTTTGTCTTATAGCTTGTTAACTTTTTAAACTTGGGTAAAGGTAAATAGATCGTTTCATAAAGCAATGGCTTGCTATCAATTAGGCGAGTTCGATGAATCTTTAAGATGGACTTGCAAGACCACCCCGTTATCTTTGCCATATCTTTATCTAAGGAAATCTCTTTTAGATCTAGAACCCTTGCCTGGGGTGTTAATTGCTCCTGTCCATCGAGTTTGTAGCGAAAAAATCTAAGCATCGATTGCCCATTAAGCCCGCTACTAACCGCAGTACTCTTGCCATGACGTTTAACCAGTACGCCATCATCAGCCAATTGAGCAACTGCCTGCCGTATGGTTCCAACGGCGACTTTATATTCTTTAGCAAGGCTGGCTTCCGATGGAATAGCTTCTCCAATACGCCATGAGCCACTCTCAACCTTTTCTCTAAAGGCTGTTGCCAAGCTCTGATAACCTAAGGATATTTTGCTCATAAATGCTCTATCAACTCATTTACTCATCTAGATGAGTTATGGTATCATAATTAATATGAATGTCGACACCCATTTCCATATATTTCTTAAAAATGAGGTCAGCACAGCGTACTCCCGCTACCCAGTCGACTATGACGTAAAAATTAACGACTGGCTCAAGGTAGCCAATGAACAACAAATAACGGGCGGAGTATTGGTTCAACCTAGCTTTCTTGGGTTTGATAACAGTTACTTAATTCAAGCAATTCAGCAAAATCCCAAGCACCTTCGGGGAGTTGCCGTAGTTGAGCCAACAGTCTCGAAAGAAACTCTCTTAGATCTAAAGAAACACGGCATTAAAGGCATTAGGCTCAATCTCTTTGGAGATGAAAATCCCCTAAAAACTCTAGATGAAAATCAGATTCTTCTTGGTCGCCTTAAAAGTTTAGATATGCATCTTCAGCTTCACCATGATGATGGCATGCTCAATGAACTGCTATTAAACATTTCTCCTGGGATTTCTATTGTTGTTGATCACTTTGGTAAGCCAGCTACAGATGATGAGTTCAGAGTAAATAGTGCTGGAATCAATAAACACCAAGCCAATCTATGGGTTAAGCTCAGCGCCCAATACAGAACGCCAAACATTAATCATCAAGCAATTTTTCAATACTGGCTTAATAAAATCGGTGATACACGACTATTGTGGGGAAGCGACTGGCCGCATACGAGGTTTGAAGCATTTGAGTCCTATGAGCTTCAAATGCAAAAGTTTTTAACTTTGATTAGCAATACAGCTCTTAAGGACCAAATCCTATCAATCAATCCAAGAGCCCTGTATTGGTCGTGAAATAAGAAATGTCGTTTTAAACGACATCATAAGCACCGACCCTAGATGAGTGTCGCTTAAATCGACGCTTCACTGACGTAAGGATGACAAATCCCCAATAGATAAAGCGTCCTTTTAAAGGACAGTTCTAGTCAAAGGGGATGTGATTGGTAAAGGTGTAAACCATGTGGTCGGTACCGGATGTAAAGTATGTGTCCGGTACGGACCTTCTTGATACTGGTGGGTCTGGCGAGATTCGAACTCGCGACCAACGGATTAAAAGGATCCGTGTCTCTTCAAAGTCCTATATAAAGCTATAAAAAATGCTTGGCAATCAAGGTATACAGCGGAATACCAAGAATGATATTGAATGGAAAGGTGATGCCTAGCGACATTCCCATATACAAAGCGGGATTCACTTCAGGCAGCGCATGACGCAAAACTGCAGGTACTGCAATATAAGAAGCGCTAGATGCAAGAACCATTAATAAAATTGTGTTGCCTAGCGGAAGGCCAATCAATTTACATAGTACTAACGCTAGCAATGCATGGGAAAGAGGTGACCCTATGGCATAGAGCAGGGTAATCGGCGGCTTTCCTCTTAAGCCCTTTAAGTTTCTAGCTGCCATGAGGCCCATATCTAGCAAGAAAAATGCCAGCATGCCCTTAAATAGGTCAATCGAAAATGGTGCCATTAACTTTTGGCCGGCATCGCCACTTACAAGGCCTACAATCATCGATCCTAGTAGAAGAAGTTGCGCCCCATCTGTAAAGGATTCGTGTAGTATTTTTGAGATGCCAGTAGCTTCATGCTGGACATTTGAATCTTTTGATTGTGCGGCGCGGGCTTTATTGGCTAGAACAATTGCCAAAATAATCGCAGGTGACTCCATGAGTGCCATGGCTGCAGCCATATGTCCACCATACCCAATGTTAAATTGATCTAGATATTGAGTGGCAGTAATAAAGGTAACGGCACTCACTGATCCATAAGTGGCTGCAATTGCAGCGGCATCGAATGCATTTAAAGTTCTTCTGAGCAGGAGATAGCCGATGATTGGAATGATAGTTGCCAGGAAAATGGCAAGACCTAGAGAGAATCCAATTTCAAGGGTAAATCCAGATTTGTGAAGGGCGAATCCACCTTTGAGCCCTAAAGCCATTAATAGATACAGTGACAGGAACCGTGATATTTGCGGCGGTATCTCGAGGTTCGATTTTACGCTTCCTGCAAATACTCCGAAGATAAAAAATAAAATAGCGGGGTCGAGAAAGTTAGTCATAGATCCATTCTATGTGGAATCAAGAATTTATTCTTATTCCCATACCTTTTATGCATATAGGAAAACTACTGCTTAATAATTGCTTGTACTAGTGGGTGCTCAATTTTTTTCTCAGATCGAATAGCGTAAAAGTATTCATAGATTTCTTCACAGTTGCCAAGCAATTCAATTCCGTAAGTTTCTTTGAGATCTTTTTCAATGAGTTTTCCAGCTGGAAACACGCCAAGTCCACTAGCAGCAAATGTTTTGAGAAGGGCGCTATCCTCAAATTCGCCAACAATATTTGGTGTGATGCCATTTTTGCTAAACCATTGATCAATTAGTAAGCGAACCGTAGAGTGTGATGTTGGCAAAAGAATAGGTAGTTCACCAAGGCATTCTGGAAAACTTTTCTTAGACTTTTTAAGTAATTGTTTTGGGCTAAACCAGGCTATGGAAGTTTTAGTGAGTTCTTCGCTGTACACGTTTAAATTCTTATTACTAGGTGCGGGACGGTCGGCCAAAATAATATCCAAGCGGTGCAAGGCTAGATCTGCTAATAAATCATCAAACTCACCTTCGTGGGCAATGAGCTGAACATTTTTGTGCTTTAGAACAGGCTCGAGTAGTTGTCTGGTAATAAGCTTCGGAAGGCCATCTGAAACCCCAACAGTAATCTTCGTTTTTGGAGACTTGGCAGCGTCTCTTAGTGCTTCGGGTAGTTTTTCACCGATGGAAAAAATTTGATCGGCAATTTTTAAAGCAGTAAACCCAGATTCCGTGAGCGCAATACCCCGTCCAGCAGGTTTAAACAGTAGGTATCCAAGCGATTTTTCAAGCTCGTGAACTTGCGCGCTAATGGTTTGTATGGCCATATCTAGGCGCTCTGCAGCTTTGGACATACTTCCTTCTTTGGCCACCACCCAAAAGTAGTAAAGGTGACGATAGTTGTAGGCGTTGCTCATAGTCAGTTTTTCCCGAAATAATTATCAATATATATCTGCTTTTAGCTAATCGCAAATACGCCTAAATTAACCCCATCGAAAGCCATGGCATTCATGCGCTCTTTATATATAAAGGTTATTAAATTGGAACTATTTAGCCCCGAGTTTTTTTCAGCCCTGCTGGCAATTGTGGTTATTGATTTGGTTTTGGCTGGCGATAACGCCATCGTTATTGCGATGGCCGCCAGAAATTTACCAGCGCACTTGCAGAAGAAAGCCATTGTCTGGGGTGCAGTAGGTGCAATTGTAGTAAGAAGTGCTATGACGCTTGTAGTCGTATACCTACTCAATATCCCGGGCTTGATGTTAATTGGTGGACTCCTACTAGTCTGGATAGCTTACAAACTATTGAATCCAGCCAAAGATGGTGATGGAGAACACGATCATGCCTCAACTAGCTTTTGGGGCGCAATGAAGACGATCGTGATAGCCGATGCTGTAATGGGTTTGGATAACGTCTTGGCGGTAGCCGGTGCCTCACATGGAAGTTATGCATTAGTAGTGCTCGGTCTTTTAATCAGTATTCCTATAGTGATATGGGGCTCAACGCAAATACTGAAGTTAGTGGAACGCTATCCTTCCGTTACATATGTGGGCGCAGGTGTATTGGCTTGGACAGCGGCAAAGATGATGACTGCAGAGCCATTTGTTCAAGAATGGCAGCTATTTAAAACCCCCTTATTTGAATATGCAATACAAGGTCTAGTAATTCTTGGTGTTTTATTTGGAGGATTTATTAAAAATCGGTTGGCGCTTGAAGAGATCATTGCGCCCGCAGAAGTGGTTCCAGTTGTACCTGACACGATGTCTGAAAAGCAGTCACATACTCTAGGAGATAAAGTAATGAATAAAGTTCTCATTCCAGTTGAAGATTCAAGTAATACCCTTTTGGCCCTCAAGTATGCTGTGAATACTTATGGTAAAGATTCTCAAACCCATTTTCATATCTGCAATGTACAGCCAAGAATATATCATCACATCGGAAAATTTTTCAGCAAGACAGATATTAAGGAGTGGCAAGCAGAACGCGCCCATTCCGCTGCAAAGTCTGCTGTAGAGTTTCTTACAAAAGCGAACGTTAATTTTTCTTTTACTCATGCCTGCGGTGATAAAGGCGAAGCCTTACGCGATGAGGCGATGCGTTTAGGATGCAGTCGTATCGTCATTGGTTCGGCAAAGAAAAACTCATTAAGTAGATTGTTTGAGAATTCCACTACCGCCAAATTATTAGAAATAAGCGATATACCAGTTGAAGTGGTTACTGGAAAGTCCTTACCCGCACTAGAGCGTTGGGGTATCCCGGCACTAGGGGCAGGTGCAGCTACCGCCCTGATGGCCGCTGTTATCGATTAGCGTTACATCCTGCTGTTCTCTCTTTAGCCCTCTTCATGAGGGTTTTTTTATCCAATTACTCAGTAAAAACGGGAATATATATCAATTAAACTCTACTTTATTAAGAATGAATATACATCTATATTCAATCCATGATGTATTCAAAAGGGGATTAATTATGGATGTGATATTGGAGTCTAAAGAGTTAGCAGAGGCAGAGTTAAATGCATTTACTGAGAGCCGAGTGAAATGCTCATTAAAGCGTTTGTTTTGGCTGGTCAGAAAAATTAAGGTTAAGTATTCCGCAGTACCTCAGTCAACGACCCCATGCAATCAAAATTGTTTAATTGAGCTACAAACCTTTGATCACCAAAGGATTGAGTTTAGTGTCACGGCACGAGACCAAAGAACCGCTTTGGATATCGGATTAAAGAAGGCCTATAAACATGTTCAAAAGGTGTTTCACAAGGCGCAAAAATATGGACGCTTATCGAAACATGTATATGCTTAAATTCATTTTTCTAAAATAGGGTAGTAAAATAAGATCAATAAACGGGGAGTAGCCTGCCCAGAAATGGGTCCCATACGTCGACATTACGACTGCAAAGTCCGGTGTGTGGGTAATTCATTAGGGCAAGACCATTTACTTTTATCAAAGAAATGGCCATTTTGAACTTAATCCATCTATCAGCTTTCACAAGCAACCTGCGGCGCTTTGCTGCCCAACATTGGGGGGCTTTGGATAACTCAATATTTAACTCTCTAAAAGTAAGGTGCATGAAGTTGCCTTACTGGCTAGTGATGACGCTTGTCGGTAGTATGCTGGCATCAACCGTCTTGGCCCAGAGCCAAAAGGCGTACTCAGTAAATGATTTAATTTTTATCGCACTAGAGTCAAGTCCGCAAGTATTAGCGGCACGAGATCAATCAAGGGCGGTAAAAGGCCAGCTTTCAACTGCTCGCGCAATTCCTAACCCGGAATTTGAAGTGGCGACAGGGCAGCAACGCTCCGCTACCGGATCATTAACCGTTGGCAATGTTTCGTCATGGTCTGTTACGCAACCATTGGATATGCCTTATAACCGCTTCCCCAGGGTGAATGCTGCAGAGGCAAACCTACGATCAGCAGAGGCAACCCGTGTAGCGTTTGAAATAGAAACCATTTCAAAAGTTCAGCAACGTTTTTATGAATTAATGCGACGTGAAGCTGAGGCAAAAGCAGCTGAGGAAGATTTAAGCCTCACAAAACAAATTCGCGACCGTATGCAGGTTCGGTATGACGTTGGAGAGACGGCACGTTTTGAGTTAATCCGAGCTCAGACAGAATTTCTGAATGCGCAAATTTCAGCTGAATCAGGAAAGTTACGGGTAGAGCAAGCTCGCAGCCAGTTACGCCAGGTTGTTGGTCATCTACTGCCGGCAAATTTTATGGTAGTAGCAGAACAGCCGAAGATGGAAACATTGCCACCATTAAATATTCTGCAAAATGAGATTCAAGCGCAAAGCCCTGAACTACAAAAAGCAAAAGCGGATGTTGAAGCAAGTGAATCCAGATTGAGTTTTGAGAAAAATTCTCGCTTGCCACGGTTAGCCTTCAAAGCTTCTCAGTACAACGATCCAAACTTTACCGATAGACTATATGGTTTGCAAATTAGCATTCCCATCTGGGATTTTAAAGGTGGGCAAATAACTGAAGCTGAAGCAAATGCCTCTAAAGCCAAAAATCAATTGAATGCGCAGAGTCAGAGTTTAGATCAGCAACTTGAGACTGCTTATAAGTTATATCAAATGGCTAGCTATCAGGTCAAAATTTTAGATCAAGAGGTTGTTCAGCTTGCAGCTAGCGCTCAGCGAATTGCGGAAGTATCTTATCGCTATGGAGAGAGGGGCATGCTGGAGTATCTGGATGCACAAAGAACATTTCGTGCTGCTAGAAACGATTTGATCAAAGCGCGTTTTGATTTGGCTTCAGTAGTTACTGAGATTCAGAGATTAAGGGCAAGCCCTGAGTGGCTCGCCAAAATAGAGGGTGGAAAGCAATGAAACAAGCGTTTGCAGAGATCATGAGAAAGCTCAAAGTTTGGAAGACTTTCTTAGTCCAAAAGGTCAAGTTTCATTCGCAAGAATGGGTTGGGCAAGTTATTCAGACCCAAAATAATTGGTATCAAATTGCCCATGATTGGATTGCAGGCCGTGCGCCAGCAGTTGCTACTCGCTATGATGGATCACCTCGGTGGTTAAAAAAAGGAATCTTTTACCTGCCTTGGTTTTGTGTTTTCATCATTATTCTGAATTACTTTAATGTGTTTGATAGAAAACCCACGATTAAATCAGTGCAGGATCCGAATGTCGTAGTGGTAAATCAAGATTTACGTAAGATCATTACCGATGGTAAGGTACAGATCTCTCCATTTGTGGAAGAGTTACGCGCCTCAGGTCGAATAGACTTCAATGAACTCTTCCTTTCTCGGATCGGCGCAAACGTCACAGGTAGGGTCTCGGATATTTTGGCTATTCCTGGCCAAATAGTGAAACAGGGCGATGTTCTGGCCAAAATTACTTCTACAGAATTAACCCAATCACAGCTCGCTTATTTAAAAGCGAGGAGTGCTAGTCAACTAGCAGATCAAGCAGCCAATCGCGCCAAAATTTTGTACAAAGAAGACGTGATCGCGCTTGCGGAATTGCAAAGACGTGAGGCTGAATCGAGTAGTGCCAAGGCAGAGTTTCGTGCTACTAATGATCAATTGCGGGTTCAAGGCATGGACCAAGCCAGTATTGATAAGTTGGCAAAATCAGGTGTGATTGAGTCTATTAATAACGTCGTTGCTACCATCCCTGGCGAGATTGTGGAGCGCAAGATCAATAAAGGCCAAGTGGTACAGCCAGCGGATGCATTATTTACCGTTGCTGATCTGAGTACCCTATGGGCAATTTCTGAAGTTCCCGAGAGCAACTCTTATTTAATTCATAAAGGTCAAAAAGTATCTTTAATCATTCCAGCGCTACGTAATCAAGATATTGAGGGAACCGTTGCTCACGTGGATTCCATCGTTAATCCGCAAACGCGTACAGTCGTAGTGCGGATGGAACTTGCCAATAAAGAGGGGCAAATCAAGCCTGGGATGCTCGCAACCATGTTGATTGAAAGTCAGCCAATGGATAAGTTGGTTGTTCCTGTAGGTGCTGTTGTTCGCGAAGATAACCATGATCACGTTTTTGTGCGCATGGATGATGATCTGTATCGGATGGTGCAGGTTAAGCTTGGTCCCGAGGGCAAAGGCTATCGCCCAGTGATCTCTGGCTTAAAAGATGGACAAGAAATTGCCATCGAAGGTGCATACCATTTAAATACTGAGCGTAAGCGTCAGCTCAGTGGTGGGTAAGCTTAATGATTGAAAGAATTGTTCGCCTATCTCTTCAGCAGCGCTTGCTGGTAGTCATTATTGCGATTGCATTGATGGTGGCAGGACTGTTAGCAACAAAAAGACTATCGGTAGATGCGTTTCCGGACGTGACGAATGTCCAGGTACAAGTTGCCGCAGAAGCTCCCGGAAAATCACCAGAAGAAGTTGAGCGCTTTGTCACGATTCCAATTGAATTAGGAATGACTGGCTTACCAGGTTTAACAGAGATGCGCTCCTTAAATCGCAATGGGATTTCTGTTATTACCCTGGTTTTTACTGAAAAGACAGACATTTATTTTGCGCGCCAAATTGTTACCGAGAGATTGATTGAGGTTGCTTCAAAAATGCCACCCGGAATTACGCCGGTACTGGCACCCCCTTCTACTGGCTTGGGCGAGGTCTATCAATACACTCTAGATCACCCTTCGGATCGACATAGAGAGCTTTCGGTGGAAGAGCTATCGGATCGTCGCGCCGTACAAGATTGGATTGTGCGCCCCATGTTGCGATCGATCCCAGGGGTTGCGGAGATTAATACCCAGGGTGGTTATGCCAGGGAGTATCAGGTATTAGTAAATCCTGAGCGATTGCGCCATTATCAAATTAACCTCCATGAAGTCTATCAGGCACTTGCTCGAAATAATGCGAACTCAGGTGGCGGTCAATTGCCGAGTTATGCAGAGCGCTATCTCATTCGCGGCCTTGGCTTAATTACGAAGCCTGAAGATATTGGCAAAATAATTCTAAAGGAAGTGAAAGGGATTCCGGTATACGTCAAAAACGTAGCCGAAATCACTATCGGAAGTGAGATCCGTCAGGGCGCTGCTATTAAGAATGGCTACACAGAGAGCGTAGCCGGAATTATTCAGATGATCCGCGGGGGTAATGCACGTGAAGTAGTAAATCGCATCAAACTTAAGGTTGAAGAGATTAATGAAGGCAAATTATTGCCGGATGGATTACAAATTGTGCCTTTCTATGATCGAACTGATCTGGTCAACGCCGCCATGTTTAATGTGGCTAAGGTCCTTGTAGAAGGTGTCATCCTTGTCATTATTCTGCTCTTCTTATTTTTGGGTGATGTTCGCTCCTCTCTGATTGTCGTGGCTACACTAATCCTTACGCCATTGCTTACTTTCTTAGTCATGAATCGCTATGGAATTTCAGCAAACCTGATGTCATTAGGTGGTCTGGCGATTGCGATTGGCATCATGGTCGATGGATCGGTAGTGGTTGTGGAGAATACCTTCGCAAAATTGGGCGAACGCCTTAAGTCTGGTGAATCTAAAAACAGAATTATCTTAGAGGCAGCAACCGAAGTGGGTACGCCAGTCCTTTTTGGTGTCGGCATCATCATCCTCGTCTTCATGCCACTCCTTTCTCTTGAGGGCATGGAGGGCAAGATGTTTGCTCCGATGGCAATAACGATTGCTATCGCTTTGGCTATTTCGCTAATTCTGTCATTTACCTTATCGCCAGTCTTGTGCTCCTATATTTTAAAAGGGGGCAGTGAAGACGATACGAAGATTGTCAAAAAACTGCGGGCTCCATATGAGCGATGGTTGCATTGGAGCTTAGCTCACCCCAAATTGGTTGTGAAGCGCTCCTTAATCGCATTAGCAATCAGCCTAGTCGGCTTTGTACTATTGGGTAAAGCCTTTATTCCAGTGATGCAAGAAGGCTCCATTACGCCGGTCATTGTTAGAGCGCCGAATATCTCTCTAGATGAATCGATTAAGTTAGAGTTCGAAGCGATTAAGCGCATCATGACAATTCCAGGTGTTGAGATGGCCGTCTCTCGTCTGGGTAAAGGTGAATCGCCCGCTGATCCAGGGCAACCGAATGAATCAGATCCGATTGTGACTCTGAAGCCATTGGGAGATAGAGATTTAAGCCAAGAAGAAATTGCTCAGCAAATACGAGAAAAGCTTAAAACGCTTCCCGGTATTGAGTTGGCTATCTCCCAGCCGATTGCTGCCCGTGTCGATGAGATGGTGTCTGGGGTTCGCTCGCAAGTGGCTGTAAAGATTTTTGGTGAAGATCTTGCTGTTCTTCAAAAGTTGGGCTCGCAAATTGGTCAAATACTCACAAAGATGAAAGGCAGCAATGACTTACGCATAGAACAAGCTTCCGGCCAAAACTATCTTAATATCAAAATTGATCGTGATGCGATTGCACGTTATGGTATTAATGTTTCTGATGTGAACGAAGTAATCGAAACTGCAATTGGTGGTAAGCAAGCAAGCACAGTGTATGAAGGAGAGCGCCGCTTTCCACTGGTTTTACGTTACCCAGCTTCCTATCGAAATAAAATCGATGCCATTGAGAATATTGTTTTGCATTCACCAGATGGTGCTCAGGTTCTCATGCGAGACTTGGCGGAGATAACACTGGTTGAAGGGCCCGCACAGATTTCCCGTGAATCTGGTAGACGTCGTTTGGTTGTAGGCGTCAACGTTGAAGGTCGTGACTTAGGTGGATTTGTCCAGGAGGCGCAGGAACTGATTGCTAAAAACGTAGAGCTACCTCAAGGGTACACCCTCCAGTGGGGTGGTCAATTTGAAAATATGCAAAGAGCAATGGCGCGCCTCATGATTATTATTCCGCTAACTATCTTAGCAATTTTCTTTTTACTATTCATGCTCTTCAAGTCTCTTCGATTAGCTAGCTTAATTATTCTCGTATTGCCATTTGCCTCTATTGGCGGAGTATTCGGTTTGTTTTTGACAGGGGAGTATCTCTCTGTGCCAGCAGCAGTGGGATTTATTAATCTATGGGGAATCGCCGTTCTCAATGGAGTGGTGTTAATTTCCTTTATTAAGCAACTGCGCGAAGATGGCTACAGTATGGAAGATGCTTTACTGTATGGATGTGGACATCGTTTCAGGCCTGTCATGATGACGGCGTCAGTGGCAATGTTGGCCTTAGTGCCGATGTTGTTCTCAGGTGGTCCGGGGTCTGAGGTTACTCGTCCTCTTGCTGCAGTGGTAATTGCTGGTTTGGTTACCTCAACGGCCTTAACATTATTAGTACTACCGGTCTTATATAGATGGTTTGAAGAAAAAGAGGTGGAAGCATGATGGAAGTCAAAGCGGTAATACGCCCCAATAAATTACCAGCATTGAGGGCGGCACTTTTAGATACCCCAGGTTTTCCTGGGATGACTGTCACAAAAGTAGAGGGTTGTAGCGCCCCCTCTAAGACTAATAAAACAACTATCAAAGATGAGTTGACTGATTATTCAGCCAAGGTGCGAATAGAGATTGTTTGTAATGCAGAAATAGCTTCAGCGCTCATGGATAAGATAGTGGCAATATGCCAGACGGGGCAAACGGGCGATGGTGTAGTGTGGTGTACGCCAGTTCCAAAAGCATTCTTCATCGCTAACTCATTCAGTTAAGCAATAAAAGAAAAGCCACCCAAGTGAACTGACCCCCAAAAGTTGGACCTTATGTCCAACCAAGGGGGTTTTTATGAGCAAGTACAGCAAGCAGTTCAAGCTAAAGGTAGTTCAAGAGTTTATAAAGTCAGGCGGTCTTAAACGGGTAGGC
>Ga0194038_1000844_pt1 | contig 13332 bp, 10 predicted proteins | sample JunL226m_MetaG_FD_148630 | JGI IMG/M metagenome (GOLD analysis project Ga0194038, IMG submission 148630) | Anoxic zone freshwater microbial communities from boreal shield lake in IISD Experimental Lakes Area, Ontario, Canada - Jun2016-L227-6m | ecosystem: Environmental > Aquatic > Freshwater >...
ATCTTGAATATCATCTAGCCTACTTAACGTTTTTAATGAAAGATCAAACTGAGATACCTCAGGCCTTAGAAAATTACTATATTTTAACGAAGCGTTTTCATAAGGACAGCGATCGCATTTTTCAGTCGTGGAGTATGGCTTTGAATTCCCTGAAAGAAGAGGAGTACTTAATTCCTTTCTATCAAGATTATTTAGAACGGGATCCTCGCAATGAGCAAATCTATAGGCATCTGCAAAATGCGTTTGTTCTTGAGGCAAATCGAAAACGAATTGAGGCTGACCCTTTATTAAGTAAGCGACAGCTTGGTTTGAATCTAGTCGACAAGGGCGATTATGTTGCTGCAAAAGCCCCGATTTCCCAGGTTTTGAAGCAAATGCCAAATGATCCTCAAGTGCAAGGTGCTATGGGGTTGATTTTGATGAAGGAAGGTCAGAATGCTCAAGCAAGTTCTTATTTTGAGCGCGCGAGAGATTTGGATCCTAATAGTGCAGATAGATGGGGGGCAATGTTAGAGGCCAGCCAATACTGGAAGTTACTCAACGAGTCTAGAGATGCCCGTGGTCGTAAGAATTATCGACTAGCTGAAAGCAAAGCTCAGGCAGCCATTCAATTGGATCCAAAGCAGGCGGAAGGTTTTGCAGTTCTAGGTAGTGTTTTAGAGGAGAGTGGCAATTTTGCGAATGCGGAAAAAAATTATAAAAAGGCTTTGACCTTAGAGCCGAACAATGGAACCGCAATGAGCGGATTGGTAGGTCTTTATATTATCCAGAATCGTGGCAACGAAGCATGGGCCATGCTCAATGCTAGGGCACCTAATGACAAAACCTATGATTACCTTAAAGTTAGATTGCTGTCTGCAAGCGCCGACGAGTTCATACAGCAAGGGCGTAATAATCAAGCAGAGAAGGTGCTTAAAAAGGCTTTGGACCTTCAGCCTGCCGATCCTTGGGTCAGATTAAAACTTGCATCCCTGTATTTAGAGCTTGACTCTCCAGGGGCTGGTTTTGAGTTGATGCAAGATGGAATGAAGCGAGCCCCAAGAAATGCAGCCATGATTAAGGCTTTCAGCATGTATTTACTTGATGCTGGCAAGAATGACGAAGCATTGACATTGGTCAGTAATGCTGTATCGAGCCAGAAGTTTCCTAGTGTGGACTTATTAATTAGCTATGCTAGTTTGTTAAATCGCTTTCAAAAAGAGCAAGAGCTCGACCTTACTTTAGCGCAGTTAAAGAAACTGCCAATGACAAGCGATGCTAAGCAGCAGGTTTTGAGTATTCAACTTTCATACGAAATCCGTCAGGCACTTGCGTCTGGGGATCATTCAAAAGCTTTACCCTTGATTAAGCAGGCCCTATCCTTGGATGAAGACGATATATGGCTTCTTTTAGATATGGCGCGGATTTATTCGTTATCAGGTACTCCTCAGGAGGGTGCCGCCCTATTTGATAGTTATTTAAAGACACACCCAAATAATGTCGACGGCCTATATGCATACTCGGTATATCTATCTGGCTTAAATCAATCTCAAAAGGCCTTAAAAACACTCGAAAAAATACCTGACAAAGATCGGACTGCGAAGGTTATTGCTTATCAAAGAAAACTTTGGGTAGATTTACAAATACAGAAGGCAATAGCTTTTAATGTTAATGGAAAGAAGGCTAAAGCTGAAGCTCTATTAGAGAAAACACAGGCGAAAAGTTCGCCCGATCCAGATCTGCTTTCTTCGGTTGCTTTCGGCTGGTTAAGGATTGGAGACGAAGATGCGGCAGCTAAACTATTCCAAAAAACTCTGATATCTCAAAAGGCTCCATCTGTTTCATTGCAGTTAAGTTACAGCAATTTTTTATTGCAAACCAACCGCATACCCGAGCTTAATATAGAGTTAGAAAAGTTGTCGTCTAAAAAAATGAACATAGAGGATGCTAAAGACTATGCAAATCTGCAGAAATCAGTACAACTAAAAGCCATTGGAAATCTCATTCAAGAGGGCGAAGTGGCTGATGCGAAGGAAAAGCTTCAGCCTTTGTTTTTTGCCTCTCCAGAAGATGCACGCTTGTTTGATTTAAAGAGCCAGATTGAGCGCAAAGAAGGCTTCTTGGATCATGCTATTGCGAGTGAGCAATATGCTTTGGCGAATGAGGGCACACCTTTATCAAGCTTCGGAAGTCTTTCTCGCCTTCAGCCGAGGCTAGCTAGTAATCAAAGTGGGGTTCCCGTATTCACCATTGAAGCACCTAAAGCGCAGCCCTCTGCGGTTAACTCAGGTGACTCATTTCAATATCAGCAGATTGCAGAGATGCTGGACAAGCGGACGAACTCATTAGCGGGGGCGTATGACCTCTTTTGGCACAGCGGTACCGCAGGGCAATCCACTTACATCGGCAGTGAAATTCCTCTTGAATGGAAAATCCCCATCAGGTCTGATGAAAGAGTCACCTTACGAGCGGATCAGGTGATTATTAATGGTGGCTCCCTAGACCTATCGAATACTTATGCAACCAGTACTTTCGGTTCAATGTTGCTTTGTCAGCCAAATTGCTCTTCCAGCCTCTTAAATCAATCAGCCATGGGAACTGCAGTCAATGGCGCCTATGAGAAGGAGAACTTCAAGATGGATGTTGGCTCAACCCCAATTGGATTCTTAGTCCAAAATTGGGTTGGTGGCATTAAACAGAAGGGTGATGTTGGCCCGTTTGGCTTTACTGTGGAGGCTTTTAGACGCCCAATGACGGCTTCTTTATTGTCATATGCTGGTACAAAGGATCCAAGAACTGGCGAGATTTGGGGTGGGGTGGTTGGTACTGGCGGATCATTGGGGGCGAGTATCGATAAAGGGGAGACTTTTGGGGTTTGGTCTACCTTAAGAGCAAGAAGTCTTACGGGAACAAATGTTCAATCCAATAGTGACCGCCAATTTATGCTTGGCTTGAACTACCGAATGATTAATGAAACAGATAGACGTCTATCTAGTGGGCTTAGTGGAATGCTGTGGGCATTTCGCAGAGACGCTGGTGAGTTTACCTATGGGCAGGGAGGGTATTACAGCCCTCAAAACTATCGCTCTGTGAGTCTACCCCTGTATTTTGCGCAGAGGACGGCACGACTTTCATTTCTGGTTGGTGGATCAGTCTCTGCAAACCGCTCCACTATAGATTCCTCACCTTACTACCCTACCAATAGCCAATATCAGAGTGCTGCAGGCAACCCTTATTACTCTGCAAGTAGTGGACCAGGCACTGCTTGGTCTGCGCTAGGTAATGTGGAATACCAATTATCACCTTCGACTATTATTGGCAGTCGTTTACAGGTAGAGCGTTCTCCGTTTTATGCGCCAAATAGATTTATTGTCTATCTCCGCTTTGCCTTGGATGGCGCCAGCCCTCAGGTTGTTTCTTTGCAGCCTGAACCTGTTATTCCTACTTCGCGATTCTAGGCAAACTATGCATCGGATAATTTTAATAACCATCTTGCTGTCTTGTGCTGGAATAACAAATATTGGTATTTGTGCAGAGACTATCAATGTGGCGCCGAAATTTAATCCCTATATGCCCGGTGAATTAAATGAATATGCCTTGTACGTGCTACAGACAGGTGATGCTGATACAGCCCGCATCTTGCTAGAGAGGGCTTATAGATTAAACCCTTTGAGTCCAGACATTAAAGATAATCTAGAGCTCGTGAGATCGTTGTATGAGAGCCAGGAAACTTATAACATTGAAGGTGCAGTTCAGTCGTTTGATATGATTCCAATAAGCAATATCTCGGTAGAGATTATTCCTGAAGAATTAATTGACCCATGGGTAAAGCAATAGGTAGCCCTACCTATTTTTTTTAATACTAAACGGGGACCAATTAATGTCATTTGATCGGAAGTAGTAAGCCCCATCCTTTTCCATCACAACCATATCTTCGTTTTGCGCGACAAAACGTGTTTGTGGGATATTTTTCACAAAGGTATTCAAAGCACCACCATCAGCATCGATAGAAGATTTGCTTGAAATGATGTGAGATACGAGATCTGAAAGTGCTAAGTAGCTAGTCTCAGAGGTAATAGTGATCGGTTGAGAGGGCGGTTTGATATTTTTGCCAGCAAACATCACCCCAACTGGAACTTTGGTGACCACCGGACTGGGTACTTCTCGCATACCATCTATCTTATTGGCTTCCCTTCGGATAGCTGCGCCATGCTCGGGAACAAAAACAATGACTGCATTGCGATTTGAGTTTTGAACTAGCTGGTAAAAACGGTCGAGGTCTGACATTAGCTTACTTAATCTTCTTGGATAAGTATCAAGACTGCTTTCGTAGACATTGCTTTTTAGAGAGCGATTACCATCGTGCAGGCTAATCGTGTTGTAGAAAAGTGCAACTCGTTGATTGGGGATTTTTAAGCGATTTTCCCACCACCTTGAGAGTACAGAATAATCATCATAGATAGTAGTGTCATCGAAACCTTTTAAATAAGGTACAGCAGAACCATTGTCAAATAAAGGACTTTTAATGCCACCAAGATCCCTGATTTCGCTAAGTAAGTTGTCATATTGGCCACTATGGTTCATTGCTAATTGGGTTTGGTAGCCCGTTTTTTGAAAATTTTCAAATAAAAGAGAATCTTGCACCGGTGGTTTATATAAGGCTGCATAATTTTGCTGGCCTCTACTTGAGCGCAGTAGGCGAATGATTGCGGGTCCGCTGTAAGTGGCTGCTGAATTAAAATTTGTAAAGAGATAGTTAAAGCGCTTAAACAAAGGATTGTTTTGGGCTTTCACATACTCAATGTCATCCCACGAGAGGGAGCAGACGCTAATTACGATTAGATCAAGTTGATTGCTCGAAGAGGCGCTTTTTATAAATCCAGTTCGCTTAGCTTCACTTTCAAAAAATGTATTAAGAGAATATGTTAACTGCTTATCGCTCACCAAAAGTTCTTTGTTATCCTTGTTTTCTTGGCTAGCCAGACCTATGTAATTACTGATTGGCAATAATGTTGAGAGTATGGCTAGAACAGCAATAGTCCCCATTTTTATTTTTTTAGATAAAAAATAGTAGATCACTATCAGCAATACTAAAAAGAGTAGAGCTTTCCAGGAAAATACGCGACCACTCAATTCGACAAAGTAGTCAAGGCTAAATCCTTTGAGTTGATTCATCTTCAGAAAAATGCTGCGGATCGAAGGCAAGAAGCTCTCGTTATATAACAAGGCAATGGCTACGGGGATCGCAAAGACTTGTCTGGCAATTTTTGCGCGGGGATAATTTTTCGAGAATATTAAGAAGACTGCCAGTAGAAAATTGGCAATAAAGTTAAAGCCTATCAACCCACTAAAAAAAAGGATGACTTTAGTAATGAAATAAAAACTCCAACGACCCATTTATTTATTTTGCTCTTCTAGCGCAGATTCAGTAAAAAGTGTCAGCATATAAGAATAATAGGAGTTGGTATTGACTAAGCCAATGATATCGATATTTTTGTAATCCGGGTAACCGAGTACCAGTTTTGAAATATTGTGAAATCCAATTCCAGCATTGTATTCGCCAACGTCATTATTTTGTAGATTTGTCCAAGAGGGGATGCGCTTTTGATTTTGAAATGATTTCCAAAAGTCCTGGAAATTTTTTAAGTTGGAATCATTAGCCTGATTTCCCCAGATTAAGTACAAAGGAATACGTACTGCGTCATAACCAAAACGAAAATCCTTACTTGGCCTTAGCGAGTTATTTGTTATTAGCAGCCAGTTCGGGGGGAGCCCCCATTTTCCAAATTTAGCCTTCTTAATCAAGTCTAGTCCGGTTTGGCTGAGATCTTGCCAGTCGGGGAAGGGGTCTAGCTTGGCAAAGTCATTGAATGCAGGAAATATCCAATACGATAGATTGATCGTGATGTCCTTTGAAGTCTCAAAGCCAACACTACCCGGTAGCAGTACTATGCCGTAAGTCGTTTTTCGCAATAGCTTAGTGCGAATCGATTCACAGATTTCAAGTGCGGCTTTTAGGTAGCGTGGGGAATGCCATTTTTTATAGGCTTTCAATAAGCCCCAGGCAATTAAAATGTCGCCATCACTTGCGTTGTTCATGTCACTAATCCCCGATGTGGGGTACCAACTCCACGCGAAGAGTTTATCTTCTCTTTTTTGCAAGTTTTCCTGGGTCCAGCCCCAAATCAATTCAAAGGTCGGTAAATCCTCATATTGAGCTGCCATAAGCATGCCCATGCCTTGACCCTCTGAGTGAGTTTGCTGATTGTTAAAAATATCGGTTACACGCCCGTTATCTTGGATATAGATTTGCTTAAACTGCGACCATTCTTCTGTTGTGGCGCTGACGCTAAAGCTTGCTAGGACGAATCCAATGGATAGTAGTTGTAACAGTGGACGTAAAAGGAGACTCTTCATTGGGGATATCTTAGTCTTTGGGGTTGCGCTCAAGATAGGGTAACAAATGACTTCGAATGGCATCAGCAGTAAACAGGGCCATTTTTTGGGAAAATGCCGACAGGATGATCAGGCTAAGCTTATTTGCTTGATATTAGCCTTTGGCCTTGGATCAGGATGCAATGCTTTATAAGGTGCTTTGAGGATCCTATCAATATTCATAGTAAAAAGTGGGTAATTAGACCTAGTATTTATATACTAAATGTCTCCCCAATCAGACACTATTACAGAATTTTGCATTAGTTTGGTGCCTGGCATTGGCGCACATCCTCTTTTTGGCAGAATAAGTAGGGTAATATTTGATTGTAGTTTTATATACAAATTAAACAATCTCTTAAGGAAGTAAATAAGATGCTAAGTCTCTACGTAAAATTTACAAATTTTATTTCTGGTCTCCTCCATAAGGAAGATGGCGTAACAGCTGTTGAATACGCATTGATTGCAGCTGCAATTGTGATCGCTATTGGTGTAGCTGTTAAATTGATTGGTACTAATAGCAGCGCAACGTTTAACTCGGTTGCAACCGCAGTTTAATAATCAGTGCAACTGATTAATTCGTTTTCGAACGACTTAATCCTGGTTTTACTGGTAATTGCATCTTGGTGTGATCTGCGCACCAGAAAAATTCCCAACCTACTTATTTTGGTTGGGATTTTTTCTGGTTTAAGTTGCAGCTTATTTCTGGATTCTGCAGTAAACATTCAAGCTGGGTTACTAGGCTTTTGCGTTGGCATTGCTCTTTTTGCTCCTTTGTATCTTTTAGGTGCGATCGGGGCGGGTGATGTAAAGCTCCTAGGAGTTGTTGGCCTGTTTGTAGGACTTCAAAATATCCTTGCTGTGGTGGCCTTTACGGCGCTATCAGGAGGCGTATTGGGTTTAATTTACATATTGAAAACGATGATGAGTAATCTGAAAGCAAAAAAAGCTGTGACCCAGGGTTTTGAATCTATTCAGCTGCCTTATGCGGTCGCTATTTCAATCGGAACTTTACTTGTTCTAACCAATACCCCAAACTTTTTTTAATATGAAGAAGCCAAGCTCATCTGTTATCGCAATTGGTGGCGCCCTTGTTATTGGCGTGATTGCTACCATTTTGGCGAGTGTTTCTTTGGGCCCCACACAAAGTTCTGCGCCGAAGGAGCTAAAAGTAGCTCAAGCAGCGACCATGATTGAAGCAGGTAAAAAAATTACTCCAGAGAATCTCAAATTGATTACTCTGCCACTAGAGCAGTTCCCGCAGGGAGCGATTCTTGATCTTGCTGGCTTGGCGAATAGAACGACCAAGGTGGCCATTAATCCTGATCAAATCATTCTAGAGTCGATGTTAGTGCCGGCATCCAATGGGGCCTTCCTGTCGGGGGATATTCCTTATGGAAGAAGGGCGTTTACGATCAGCATTAATGAAGTCTCTGGAGTTGGTGGCTTTGCATCGCCAGGAAATTATGTTGACGTATTACTTAGTGCTCGTGATTCCTTGGGCCAGCCTATTTCTAAAATTGTTGTCAAGCACGTCAGGGTGATGGCAGTGGCTCAAGTGAGAGCTACAGATGATGCCAACCCTAGATTAGGGTCGACGATTACCCTTGAGGTTAGCCCACAGGAGGCGCAAGAGTTAGATGTTGCCCGCTCATTGGGCACTTTGTCCTTGGTGTTGCGCAATCGCGATGATCAGAGCGACATTAGGAGCGATGTGGCAAGCAAAAATGATTTGATGTTATCGCCTAACTACAACGATCAAAAAACAATTGAAGTTATTCGAGGCAATATGAGCGGTAGCGGTCCGGATAATGCCCCGCCTAGCCTCCCTAGCTTCCCAAGCTTCCCAGGTCGTTAATATGAATAAATTACTTCATCAAGTTCTTGAGCAATTGCGCAGCCAGATGCCTATATTGCGGCTTAAGTTAGCAGCTTCTATTGATAAGGCAAGTTGCCTGATATCAGGCCTGGTTGCCGATACCTCAGTGCTACTCCATACCTTGCGTTACAAACGCTCGTATTGGTTTGTTGTTGCCCAGATTCGGCTTGAGCGTGTTCGCAATGCGGTAGCGAGTTTTTATAGCACTAGATTGCTAAAGATTCAGATGATGCGTAAGCCCTTAGTACGCTTAGGAGGCATTATTCTCATTCTGAGCATCTTTAATTTTGAAATGGCAAGTTTGACAGCAACTGCACAGGGTTTAAGTCCTGGCGAGACGGTGGTTAAGGGTTCTGGTCCAATCTTTACCAACAGCGTAGGCAATGAAGCGATGACATTGTCGGTAGGAAAATCCTCGGTATATAAATATAGAAATCCTATTACCCGAATTTCCGTAAGTAATCCTGCTGTCGCTGATGTGATGCTGACCTCACCACGTGAAGTGCACTTTTTGGGTAAAAAGACAGGCACTACCAACGTTACCTTGTGGTACGAAGACGGCAGAACGACAAACTTGGATATATACGTAGGTGGTGGAGACGCACGATTTATCAAGGAGTTATTTGATGAGTTATTGCCAACTGAAAAATCAATCAAGATTACCGCTGCAGGTGAGTCTCTCATTTTGAGTGGCAAGGTAACGGATGCTGAGACTGTGCAAAAAGCGGTTCGGATTACCGAAGAAGCATCTGGCAGAAAAGTATTAAATATGTTGGCTACCAACGACCTAGACCAGGTTTTGTTGGAAGTAAAGATTGCCGAAATTGATAAGACAATCGCCGATGCCCTCGGGATTCAAGCGCAAGGAAATAACTTCTCTTTCAATATGCTTGGTTCTGCTGCTTTGGGCTTTAGCGCTACCGCTGCGGCAAATTTTGGATCGGGTGGTGGAGCAACGTCCACTTGGCTTCAGGCCAGTATGGCAAGTGGCTTAGTGAAGATTTTGGCTGAGCCAAATATTATGGCTATCAGCGGTCAAGAGGGCCAGTTCCTCTCGGGTGGTACTGTTTACCTGCCTGTAGCTCAGTCCGGAGTCTCTGGTGCGGTCATCACTTTACAGGCGGTTCCTTACGGTATTGGCGTTAAATTCACCCCAACAGTATTGGCGGATGGAAAAATCAACCTCAAAGTTGCTCCTCAGGTTTCTCAGGTGAGTTCTACAGGTCTCACGGTTACTGCAGGCGGTCAAACTCAGGTCATCCCACAAATTTTGAGTAGAAGCGCCTCTACTACAGTGCAGCTCTACGATGGTCAAAGTTTTGCGATTGGTGGATTGATCAGCAATAACGTGAATGAGGTGATTAGCGCTTTCCCTTGGTTAGCTACGCTACCGATTTTAGGGCCGCTGTTTAGAAGTAGCTCATTCCAAAATAATAGAAGTGAGTTGTTAATTGTGGTCATTCCTCATATTGTTAGGCCTCTCAATACCAAGCCAATGCTGCCAACGGATTCTTATATCCAGCCTACGCAGGCAGAATTCTTCTTGGGTGGAAAATTACAGGGTGACCCGCCTAAGATCCCGGCTGCTACTACTTCAATGCCGATGCAAACCACGACTGCCCCAGTGGCACCGTTGGCTGTTGATTCTGGTGTCGCTAATACAGGAAATGCAAATGGAAAATAAAGCTCGGTTCATTTTATTGGCGATCTTTCTGGGTTTAAGTGCTTGTCAGGCCGATTGGAGCGACCCTAATGAAGGCGCTGCGGTAAGAAACGCCATTATGAGTCAGTCCGTGTATCCAAATGGTCGCCCAAATATCCCAAGCAATGGTGGTGGATTAAGTGGAGTGGCTGCTAAGGCAACCATTGATAACTATCAACGTTCTTTTGTTGTTCCAGCGCTTGGTGCTGGAGGAGCGGCTGCCCCCGCACCTACCGCAGGCGGGGTCACGCCTCCTTAAGCACGCTGGATATTCGCACCCTTTAGATTTTGATTCGAATGCTCTAAAAGAGTATTTTATAGAGTAAATTGACTACATCATGAAGACACTCGTAATTTCCGATGCTGAAGCAGCTGCACAGACTCTAGTAGAGTCTCTTAAATCCGCCCCAGGAAGTGGTAGCCAGTACAGCACCCTCATTCGGGAGAATGGTCTTTTAGGCTTAGAGCGTGTCGATCTTTCTAAGATTGATCTCATCATTATTGATTCAAGCAAAGTGCATGATGAGGATTTACAAGTTATTGCTGCGTTGACACATGCCGTGGATACTGCACCAGCGGTTATTTATTTATGTGAGAATTCTTCGCAAGAGCAGTTGGTCAAGTTGATTCGTGCTGGCGCATCCGATGTTTTGCACAAACCCTTTAATGCCCATGAATTGATTGATGGCATGGTGCGCATTAAAGGCAAGCGCGCAGGAGGGCAGCGCCACGTCAGTAAGGTGATTTCCTTTATCTCATGCAAGGGTGGAGCGGGAGCTACTTTTCTCGCCACCAATTTAGGATCAGTACTGGCTACAGAGTCAGAAAAAAAAGTGTTATATATTGACTTGCATATGCAAGGTGGTGATGCCGCTTTTTACTTGCTCAATACTTCAGGCACAAGTTCTTTAGCTGATATTGCTAAGCATTCTGATTTAGATTCCATGATGATTAGCGCTGCTTCAGTGCCGATTCATAGTAATTATTCTTTATTGCAGGCTCCTGATAGCCCTGAAAAAACCACTGGTTTGAACGCCAATCATATCGATAACCTCATTAGTGTGGCAACCAAGGATTATGACTATGTCATTATTGACTTACCGCACACTCTTGATAGCATCACGATCAAGGCTTTAGATCGTTCAGACATGATTTTTGTCGTTACACAGCCTATCATGACTTATTTGAAGGCCGTCACTCATCTATTACATCTATTTGCCAGGCTTGAATACGAAAGTTCCAAGGTTCGGGTACTCCTAAATCGTATGGACAATGTGGGCGTGTTATCAGTCGCTCGGGTTCAGGACTCGATTCAGAAAAATATTAATCTCACAATTCCCAATGACTTTATGAGTGCAGTGGAGTCAGTTAATTTGGGGGTTCCCATTAGTAAAGCAGCACCCCAAAGTGCAATCACTGAAGCCCTGCGTACGATGGCCATGGAGTTAACAGGAAAAGCCATTTCTATTCCTGAGAAGAAATCCATCTTCAACAAACTTTTGCGCAAGTAGGTTGCTATGTCACTAAGACAAATATTTCAAGATGAAAATAAAGAGGTAGTTGATTACAAGGTTCTAAGTAAGACCGCGGGGGTTGATAAGTCTAACGCCGCAGTGAACATGAAAAATTATGTTCACACAAAATTATTAGATCAAATGGATCTGTCTCTGATGGAAACAATGTCAGTTGTTGATCTGCGGGAAAATTTGCGCTTAGGCATTGAAAAATTGGTCAGCGACGAGAACCTACTTCTCAATGGCGCTGATTTAAAACGCTTAGTCAATGAAATCCAGAATGAAGTCATGGGTCTGGGCCCCCTAGAAATTTTATTGGCCGATCCTACTATTTCAGATATCTTGGTCAATAACTCTCAAAATGTATTTGTAGAGCGTAAAGGGCGTTTAGAAAAAACCAACGTTATTTTTGATGATGATGAGCATTTACAAAAGATTATCGAAAGAATCGTGTCTCGTGTTGGGCGCCGCATCGATGAATCAAGCCCCTTGGTCGACGCTCGCTTGCCTGATGGTTCTCGCGTTAACGCCATCATCCCACCTCTTGCTTTAGATGGTCCATCAATGTCTATCAGACGTTTTTCTCAAATTCCTTATGGGATGTCTGATTTGATTAAAAACGAGTCAATAACTGAGCAGATGGCCTTATTTTTGGCTGCTATCGTCAAGGCTAAAACAAATATCATTATTTCTGGTGGTACCGGAAGCGGAAAAACGACGCTCTTGAATATTCTGTCTGGATATATTCCAGATAATGAGCGCATTGTCACCATTGAAGATGCTGCTGAGTTGCGTTTACAGCAACCCCACGTGGTCCGACTGGAAACAAGACCTCCCAATATCGAAGGCAAGGGCGAGGTTGATCAACGTGCTTTAGTAAAAAATTCTTTAAGGATGCGCCCCGATCGCATTGTGATTGGTGAGATTCGAGGTATCGAAGTATTGGATATGCTCCAAGCGATGAATACTGGTCACGAAGGCTCGCTCACTACAGTCCATGCGAATACCGCTAGAGATGCTCTCATGAGGTTAGAGAATATGGTGGGTATGGCTGGGATACAAGTGGTTCAGAAGTCTATACGCCAGCAAATTACTGCAGCCATTTCTATCGTGGTACAAGTTTCACGCTTGAGCGACGGTAAACGTAAAATTATGAGCATTAGTGAAATTCATGGCATGGAAGGTGATGTGATTACCATGCAGGACATTTTCACTTTCCAGCAAACTGGAGTGGGGATGGACGGATCAGTAGTAGGTAAATTCTTACCCACTGGAGTTCGCCCAAGGATTGCAGAAAAATTGGCCATACATGGATCCGTTCTTCCTGAGCATATTTTTCAGGTTTAAATGGGTATTTCTTTATGAAAATTACCTTGTTGCTTGCAGTTTTCCTAGGGTCATTTTCACTCATTCTGTTAATGCGCTACGCCTTCATTTGGTGGAAAGCCAGATACGGAGCCAATAACGCGTTACTCAATGAGCGCATTAATTTCTTAGTAAATCGGGCAACTGAAACGGATGGAACTCCCTCGATATTTAAGGAGCCGCTTTTCAGTGATTCCCCTGAGTTCAATAATTTTCTAAAGAAATTTCCGTGGGCTCACAAATTAAATGATTTGATTATTGGAGCGGGTAGTAATTACTCGGTCCATAATTTTTTAATGATCTTTGCTGGATTTTTTCTAGCATCCTTCATTGTCGCTATGTTCATGGCAGAATCCATGGCAGTTGCTTTTTATACTGCTGTTTTGAGTAGTATCATCCCCTTTGTTCTGCTGAAGATTCAGAAGTCACGCAGAAAGGCCGTCATTGAGAGGCAGTTGCCC
>Ga0194038_1000846_pt1 | contig 13323 bp, 11 predicted proteins | sample JunL226m_MetaG_FD_148630 | JGI IMG/M metagenome (GOLD analysis project Ga0194038, IMG submission 148630) | Anoxic zone freshwater microbial communities from boreal shield lake in IISD Experimental Lakes Area, Ontario, Canada - Jun2016-L227-6m | ecosystem: Environmental > Aquatic > Freshwater >...
ACGTGTTGGTGCATTGGTTGGACGAGCATCGGGAGATTGCATTGCCCGGCCAATATTTTGCAATGCAGCTGAATCGCCCTGAACTGATACATCTCCAGTAGGAACAGCAGAAGAGGATGAGGGGCCAGCAGCAAAAGCTGGGGAAGCACCAGAAAAAACGATGGCCAGCATCAATTGGATGGCGACCAAACGTCTTATAAGAGAGATTTTGCCTACAGGCTTTATCACTTGCACCCCTATATGGTAAAACTTATCCCATGAACAAACTAACTCATTTTGATCAAAGTGGCCAAGCACACATGGTAAATGTAGGTGATAAGCCCAATACCCATAGGGTAGCAGTGGCTACAGGCAAAATCACCATGCTCCCCACAACCTTTGAAATGGTAGAAGCTGGAAACCATAAAAAGGGGGATGTCTTAGGAATTGCCAGAATTGCTGGAATACAAGCCTCTAAGAAAACGGCAGATCTCATCCCCCTCTGTCACCCCCTTTCATTAACTCACGTCAGCCTAGAGTTCAATCTAAACAAAGTAGAAAGTAGCATCACTTGCCAAGTCAGAACAGAAACAACCGGTCCAACCGGTGTTGAAATGGAAGCCCTCACCGCAGTCCAAGTCGCTCTTCTCACAATCTACGATATGTGCAAAGCAGTAGACCGTGGCATGGTGATGGGTGATGTCAAGCTCTTAGAAAAGAGTGGTGGCAAGAGTGGGGAGTGGAAGGCAGCTGAGTAGTTACTTACTTAGTCGCACTCTTTCAACCCTGACGAAGGCAAGCTATATAGTTTGTCCTAATTCTGTCCTGATTGAAGGTAGAGCAATAAAGTTTTATTTCAAACATAATCGTGATAAGCAAACTCAACACGGTCTTTGCGAATAAATACTAAATCCATTTGCCAAAGGGTATCGTCAAATGGGCGCCACTCAAAATCTACAGCATCAATACAACGAAAACCAAATGTATCTAAGTAGGAGCACATTTGTGTAAACGTTAGACTATCTTCAGTAAGGTATTGAACGTAACACTCCATCACGATTACTTGTGTGTTGCGCAGCACCTCGGTTGCTCCCATTAAAATCGGCACCTCAAAGCCATGAGTATCGAGTTTTAGAAGAAAGGGACCTGGGAGTGCACGCTGGGCAACCTGGTCATCAACTGTAGTCACTTCTACTTCAATATTATTTTGTGCATACGGCTCATAAGAGGCTTGACCGCCAAAAGGATTGCCTGCATCGAAGAAAATTCGACCTGCTTTATCCCCAGCCGCGGCTAGACAATACTGAGCATTCGGATGGTTGACGATAAATGCATCTAGTTTTTCTTGGTGAACTGCTTGGGCTTCAATCAGCAAGTAATCGGTTTGTGGAAAAAATTCCATTGTCATTTCAGCCCAATGCCCATCAGAAGCACCAATATCTACAATGGTTTGAATAGGAATATGTTGCTTTGCTAAGCCCTGCATGGCACCACGCATACTGCCACGTGGAAATGTAGATTGTGTTGGAGGCGCAAGCCGTACTAGTACAAATCCAAATTTTCCTAGAATACTTTGGATCCATTGTTGGACAGTTTTTGTTAATTCAGACGACATTGACTTTTTCAATATTACCCAGACAAGTAATTCAGTTTATGAAATTTTAGAACTTTCTGTAGAGTTCATTAATAATTTAGTATTTTATTGTCGAATTTGAGAATCTAGAGATTTTAATTTCGGCATTAGTAAGTCACACCACATTAAAGCCAGAGATGTACCAGCCCCATAGAAGACTGTTCGATAAAGGGATTAGAAGCTATAAGCAAATAAAATAGCTTTTTGAATCAAATTACGGTAGTTGCATTTTGTGAAGTATATCTATTCTGGCACTAGAAACCTCATTAACAACATTCTCTGAAGAACCTAACGTTACGAAGAATTCATGTCCACTTGTTGGAAACTGAGCTTTAACTTCAAGTCTGACAAGGCCAAGTTGATTAAGGTCTGAAATAATTAAACCGAAGGATTCAGGCGTGAAGTGCCAGCAATGCGCATCAGTGTATTTACTAGTAGTTGTTGCAGACTGCCAGATAGCCTTTGCTTCAGAAAAAGCATGGCAAAGCGTATCTGCCACACCTTCATTAGCAGACCATACAATTTTGCCATTGAGATTTGAAGCGTTGGCAAAGTGATCAAATATCTGCCCTGAACTAGGTCTCGTACGTTTTTCTGTGTACGCATCCAAAAGCATACCAGTTGTTGATAGTGGTTGAAAATAGTCAAAGCAATAGCGTTTGTCAGGTACAGCCAAAGATAACACGCAATTCGGCTTTAGGAGCTGCTCACATTGCTGTAAAAAAGTAATCAGGTCGGGTATATGCTCAACTACATGGCTCGCAATAATCCAGTCGTAATGATGGGTTTTTCCAATAAGTTCAGTCAACGGCTGACCTTGCCAAATGAAGTCTACATCTTCAATGTTATCAAGATCATAGTCCTCGCCTTGGTATTTAGCGCGAAGCTCTTCAGCGCTAGCATGATCCAGTGTATGCACCTTATAGCCATTCTTTTTAGGTGCGATAGGGTTCAGGCTTGGCCCAATTTCAAGGCCTTGCCCTTCCCGATCTATTAAATGAAAGATAGCCTTTTGACGCGCTGTAAGTGAAGTTCTATCCGTACGCGACACGGCACGCCCCTCAGCCTTGCCATATTCCTGATAATGGTCATACCCGCTTTTGAAAGCGCCAGTACGAACCGCAGAGGCAACATCAGGATTTAGAGAAAGGTACTCTAATTCGTTAAAAGCGGGCATTTTATGCATCCCTTAAGAAACTGACGTCTTTTCTTGGTCAAAACCATAAAAACGCATCATTGTCTAAAATATTAAAATTGGGTGATTTCTTATAATAATTAGTATACCCATCCTTTAAGCCAGACTGCCATAATTGAAATTTATTCGCGAACTGTGAAACAAGCCTATCCACTCACAATCTATGGCCATGGAAAGCAGTAGAGCGTGGCATGGCAAGGAACGATGTCAAACTGTTAGAAAAGAGTAGCAACATTAATGGAGAGTAGAAGGCAAGAAGGTAGGCGTCATTCTTCAAAAAAATATAAAAAAATGAAATTCACTGACTGGATTCCAAAATTATGCCTCTTGCTACTTGCTCTTGTGGGAGGCTTTATATTTAGAGATTATGGCATCTCAACAGACGAGCAGCAATCGCGTTTAGTGGGCAATATTAGCTTAGATTACATTGCAAACTTATTTAATATTTCCTTTTTATTAAATGGTGCAACACCACTTCAAAATCCAACTGACGTTTTTCTTAATTTCAAAGACAGAGATTACGGTGTAGCATTTGAGCTACCCGCCGAACTGCTGATAAGGATTTTTCAAATAGAGTCTAGTGCCAATGCTTATTACTTTAGACATGCACTTACATTTCTAGTCTTTCTTGGCGGCGTCTGTGCGGTCTATGCCATTGCAAAGAAGAGATACTCCGACTGGAAGTGGGGATTAGTTGCTGCTGCGTTTCTGGTATTTTCTCCACGTATTTTTGGAGATGCCTTCTATAACGATAAAGATCTTGTATTTATGTCTCTTTTTGTTATTGGCATTTATACCCTTTTTAACCTAATTACTAGCCCATCGATTAAGACGGCAGTCCTACATGCGCTTGCCTGCACTATTGCAATTGATTCACGCATTATGGCTTCAATTATTCCCATTGCTACGATCTTTGTAATTGGGATACAAATTTTCAAGAGAGATAAATTTAGTAAAGAATATTTAAAACTATTACCAATTTATCTTATTGCGCTTTTTATCTTCATTTATATTTCCTGGCCCTGGCTTTGGGTTGATCCCGTTACAAATTTTCTTCAGGCATTCAAGAACATGTCGAGATTTCGATGGAGTGGTTTCATGTTCTTCATGGGAGATATTATCAACGGGGCAAATGTACCCTGGAGCTATATTCCAGTGTGGCTATCAGTCACTACCCCACCCATATATCTTGTTTTCTTCGTGATTGGTTGCGCACTTACCATTAAAACTATCTCCCATAGAAGGCTTGCACTTTGGAGTAATTCAAACGAACTACAAGATGTAGTTATATTAGGCTTCTTTTTTGCACCTCTTCTTGCCGTAATTTCCCTTCATTCAATTGTTTATAACGGGTGGAGACATCTTTATTTTATTTATCCCGCTTTTATTTTGGTCTCGATACATGGTCTGCATAGCATATTGATCTGGGCTAAATCGCGACGCATTGTACAAAGAATAATTTTGACCTCAGTAGTACTTTCCATCATTTGGACAGGAACTTGGATGATTAGGAATCACCCATACCAGTATTTATATTTCAATATATTGGCAAAAAATTGGGTTAAAAATTTTGACCTGGACTATTGGGGGGTCGCATACAAGCGCCCGCTCCAAAAAATTCTAGATAAGCATCCTGATCAAACGGTTGTCATTTTTAATTATATGAGCGGACAACATGCCTGGGGTTATTGGCAAATTCCTTATTGGGAAAATACATTTCTGCTAAGTAAAGCCGATCAAAATAGAATTGATGGGACAAGATCTGAACAATGCTCTGACTTTGTTATTACCTCTATTGCAGGTAATGCCTATCAATATTCGCAAAGGAAAGATTTTTCTCTTTTCGATGCAATTAAGGTCGATGGTAAATTAATTTATGCTACATATAAGCGCAATACGCCCATTTCTGAAATACATCCAAAGCAGAATGCACCTATTTCTTTTTCAAACATAGCCACTCAATGCTTCTTAAAGCAAGGTTGGGTACGAAACCCTGAGGATTGGGGTGTCTGGTCATTGGGGAATGAAGCAATTATTGAACTTCCAATCCCAACAAACTCGCTTGAACTTAAATTAAATTTGAGAGCCTTTGTAAACACCAAACATCCCAATCAGGAAGTGCTCATAACAACCAATAATGAAAAACCACTTCATTTTTCATTGAATAAATTTGATGGAAACTCTATCAATTTATTTATTCCTAATTCAGCTAAAGAAAAAGGGGTCTTAAGGATGAAAATTGAGATACCTAAAGCAGAAAGCCCTAAATCTCTAGGAATTAGTGATGATGATCGCAAACTTGGAATTGGATTAGTTAGTGCAACATTTCATTAACTCTCAGCACTGCTTTACTGACCATTTAATTATAAATCCAATTAATCCGTAAAATCCTCTGCAAGATATGTCAAAAGCAAAATCTACTATTTCAAGCATTTTTGTTATCGTTGTAAGTATCTTTTTTTGCTTACTTTTAGTTGATTTTTTAGGGTTTGTAATTTCACCGGCTCAGGGGATTGTTTTTTTACCTGACTATAAAAAAGATCAATTTCAAGAAAAACTCAACGCAGCGGTTCATTACTTCCCACGTGGATATAACGTTCCGGACCCTATCATGGGGTTTGATATTGAAAAAAATTTCCCATCTATCTCTGCAAATCTAGCTGATCAGCCATTTCAAATTTTTTCAAATGAAATTGGATGTTTTGATCACCATACACTAGCTGAAATTAAAACTGCTAAATCTTATGATTACTTTGCAGGAGATTCTTTTGCTTGGGGGTATGGAAACTACGAGCAAAATATTCCCTCAGTCTATGAAAAATTAAGCGGACGATTTATCGTTAAATGTGGAATCATTCATTCTGGACAAAGACATCAATTTGAAAAGTTTCAACGCACTGAAAAATTAATTGGATATCCTCCAAAAAGAGTCATTATCACCTTTTATGAAAATGATGTTGCTAATGATTACGCCTACCCCCATACAACCGTTATAGAGGGATATGAAGTTGATACCCATAGATTCGATGGTGACAAGTTTCAGTTAATACCGCGTAATATGGATCAAATCAGGAGAGATATTCAGGCCGGGCTGAGTCCAACATCGCAAAACTGGAAATCACGCCTTGATGCCTGGCTAAATAGTCACTCCATTACATGGAACTTATTTAAGATTGGTTTCAAGCAAACCAAAGCAAAAGAACTCGCTACTATCTATGGAATAAGTGAAGCAGTAAATTATGGCAAAGGCAAAGGATACGAAATAGCTGAGGTAACAAAGAAAAATCGTGAAGGTTTAGATTTATGGATTAATGATGCAAAAAAACGAAATTATCAACTTACCATTGTGTTAATCCCTCCAAAAATTCATCATGCAAATACAAATTTTTATGGGGGCCTACGAGATTACCTCGATACAAAGAAAATTCGCTACTACGATCTAACCGAGCCATTTTATGCATCTAAAAAAAGATCAGAAGAGCTCTATTGGCTCAATGACGGACATCTCAGTAATAATGGAAATATTTTTGTGGGTAAATTTATAGCTGAAAATATAAAGTAGCCATTAGTCATAAAGTTTCACCTTCAACTGAAGGGAAATTGCCCCATGTACTCTATCACCTACTGTTGGAATAAAAAAGAGATTAGCACCCAACCTACCCTCTTCAACAGTTAATGCAGGTAGCACCGCCGGAAACCAACCACCATTATTGGTAGATTGATACCCATTAAATCCACCGGCAACCACACCCAATTTTATTGGTCCGATTGCAATTGGTTGATAATAAATTCCTGCATAACTAGAATGTCCGTTATCACTATTCTTAAAATTTCCTAAGGTCGCTGATACAACTGTATTAAATCGGTATTCTAGCCCCACTCCCCAGTTATTGTTATTCAGATTTTGATCTTTTTGGAAATGATAGGAATACATCCCAGGATTAATCCAAATTTCACTTTTAGACTGGGGGTCAATAAGCTCAATCCATCCATCCGTTACTTGAGCGAATACTTGACTAATGAAAAAGAAAATGGGCGCTATTAATAGCGCCCGCTTAATCATTGTAAAAAAGTAAGGGTTTATCTTTTACCTCCAAAACCGCCAACAAACGAGCCTAAATTAGATCCAGATACCGCATAAGTTCCTCCCACTTCATTAGCAGTGGGTCCATAAAACTTACCATTAGCATTGCCAGACATTCCGCTAACAGTAGTGACTGTTCCGGCCACTTTATTTGCACCAGAAGCAATTGCAAGAGTGCCTGTAAGATTTAAATCAGGCACCGGAATAGCAGATCCAGAGGGCGACCCACTTATATTAGTCCCGGTAGTAGTAAAGTTAACCGTTCGCGCATCAAAGGAAGCTGTAGCAGTCATACTGGCATTAGTGACATAGGCAAATTTACTAGGGTCAGTGTAATAACCTGAAGCCCCACCAGTAAAGGTATAAGAACCAGTCGCAGGAATACCAGTTACTGGGGTTGCACTTCCAACGCTGATTGCATTTGCTGAGGTAGTTGCGTTTCCATACGCACCCCATGCGCCATAAGTTTGATACTCAAAACCGTAGTAGGTAGGATTTGTAAACACCCCAATGGTTGTTTCAGCCTTATTTAAAGCGATCGTAGAGGTTTGAAAAAAACCACTTTGTAATGTATCCCCACTGGAAGGGCTAAATGATACTGAACTTGTAGGGGTTGCAGCCTTAATTGAGGAAAATATTCCATTTCCACCCAGTGCTAGAGTAGCTGTGCCATCAGAATCTGTTTGTACCGTGCTCCCATCAAGCGCCATTACCGCAGTTGAACCTCCAGTAAAGCTTGCAGGAGTGTTTGCAGAAATGGTTGCAGACCAAGAAGTAAATGCATTGGTTGAAGCCGAGCCACTAGAGGAGCTACTGCTACCCCCGCCTGCACATGCACTAATTACAAAAGGTAATAATACTAAAGAGATTTTTTTCATGAAATACCCCCTACTTTTTTTATTATTTATAAACCCTATAAACAATTTAGTAAAGGGTGTTATTACCTAGTAAACGTTTTTGAAGAAAATCCCGCCAAATAGCTTGTTATAGCTAAAAAAGGGAATATTAGAGTTATTAGTCTGATAGGTAATATCAATACTCGGGCGCAATCCTAGGATATATAAGTCCCGCTTCGTAATGGAGAGCCAATAGAGTTGCCCTGAGTCCCTCCTCACCTCCCCCCAAAGAGGATCTGAGTCTGAATAATTGCGCTGCAATATAGAAGCCTTTAAATTTGCCTGAATATTCGTAGAATCCCATGCCACTTGAGTGCCCAACGTTCCGTAAAAGCCATTAGACGTGTAAGCAGGTTGGCTAGCAAAGGTCTTGTCTCCACCCACTTCTAAATAGAGCGTCAAATCTCTCGTTATATTGTGGTTATAAAAGACGTTAGCTTGTGTTTGAGATCCAGATAAATAAGTATAGTTTGGATAGGTTAAAGGACCGCCCTTAACAAAAAATCCGTAGTAATCCTGACTGGGGAGATTAAAAATCCATTTAGAAGAAACGTACGCATAATCAAACAGCGTAGTTCCGCCGTAGAGCATGCGCTCATACCCAACTCTTAAATCTTTGTAGTTGTAGTCTTGCCAGCGCTTTACAAAACTAACATCCATATCCTGCTTATTAAATGCACTCGTTTGATAGGTGGCAGTATTCACGTTTGCTTGTGCAAAATAGCCAGACTGAGGCACCAACTCTCGTTCAGCTTCTATCCCTACCCCCAACCCTGTTTCTGGATTGGTATTTACCGCTGGTTGATATGACAGCGTTTGTCCAAAGATACTCACTGTTCTAGCGCTCGTAATATACCCAGGATTAGAATCCTGATAAACGCCAATATAAAACTTAGCGGATTGCCTTTTTTGAATCTCACTTAAGTACCATTCAATCTTATCTCGAACGGTTATGGGAATCTCTTTATTGATCACATCGATAAACTGTTCCTTTGCCTCTGCCAATCTACCGGCTAAGAACAAACTTCTAGCCCATTCCAACTGAATGCGAGGAGCCTGAGTCTCTCGATAGAGTTCTCCGAATAATGCGGCCGCTCCTTCAGGGCTAGACCCCATCATTCCAACAGCCTGCTCAAACTCTTTTTGAACAAGAGCAGGCTCTCGGGCAAGTGCCGCAATTGACAGCTTTCCCACAAACAGAAAGGGTGCTACAAGTAGCACCCTCATCAGGAGACTTAAAAAAAAGCGGTTTATCGCTTACCTCCAAAGCCGCCAACCATTGAACCTACACCTGACCCTGTTACAGCATAAGTGCCACCAATTTCATTTAAGCTAGGCCCATAGAATTTACCGTTCATGTTGCCCGACATTCCATTAGCAGTTGTTGCTGTTCCAGCCATTGCATTTGCACCAGCAGCGTAGCTTAGTGTGCCGGTCATATTTAAAGCAGGTACAGAAATTTGAGGTGTCCCAGGCCCACCAGCAATGGAAGTATTCGTTGTTGTAAAGGCTACACTACGATTATCAAAGGTTACAGCAGCGACCATATTGGCATTGGTTACATACCCGAATTTACTTGCATCTACATAGTAGCCGGTAGCCCCGCCAGTAAAGGTAACAGCACCAGTAAGAGGAATTGCGCTAGCTGGAGATGGATTACCTACACTAACTGCATACGCTGGGGTAGTTGCATTTCCATAAGCACCCCATGCTCCAAAGGTTTGATATTCAAAACCATAGGCGGAAGGATTGGCAAATGTACCAACTGTAGTTTTAGATTTATTGAGGGCAACTGTGGAGTTTCCATCAAATCCAGCTTGCAAAGTATCGCCATTAGTAGTGCTAAATGAAACAGAGCCAGTTGAATTAGAAGCGCTAATAGCAGAAAAATTATTGCTTGAATTTAATGTCAGAGTTGCCGCTCCATCTGAGGCGCCCTGAACTGAAGTTCCATCAATAGCTAATGTTGATGATGGCCCGCCAGAGAGGCTTACGGGAGTTCCCACGGTAGTATTTGACCAACTTGTGAAAGGTGTTATAGCTGCTGACGAGCTAGAACTTGTGGAGCTACTACCGCCACCTGCACAAGCAACCATAGTTAGTGGCAATACAAAAGTTAGAATCTTTTTCACAGTTTTCTCACGCAAATTCAAATTTATTTAAATAAATACTGCATCCATTATATTTAATATAAACCTTATATTAGAGTCTAATTTCAGAATAATCGAATAATTAAGGTATTAATAGCTTAAAGCCCAATAAACACCATTTGGGGTACCCATTAAAATGGTTGAAAATAATATCCCAATAAAGCCTTGCACAATCTTTATGAACCCTAAAATTATCTCAGCTGGATTCTTTATTGCAGTTTTTGTATTGGGATTGGCCGTATATAAGGATTATGGAATTTCTCTGGACGAACCAGCGCAAAGACTTATTGGCATTGTGAATGTGAATTATGTGGCGCAAGTCTTTGGCATGCAAACCATCCTTGAGAATACGCATTTTGCAAACTTCACAGTCCAAACACTCGCCCAAATCCAGGATAGGCACTACGGTGTAATTTTTGAATTTCCAGCAGCTCTCTTAGAACTATTTCTAAATCCAAGCGATCAAAGAACTATTTATGAGGCACGCCACCTCCTGACGTTCATTTATTTTTTTATTGGATTGATTGCTGTTTATAGTCTAGCTAATTTGAGATTCAGAAATTGGAAGCTTAGTCTACTAGCATGCACGATGCTAATACTGAGTCCTAGATTTTTTGCTGATGCATTCTATAACGATAAGGATATTGTTTTTTTATCTGCGTATGCCCTTTCTGCGCTAACAATGATTCGGTATTTAATTGAGCCCACATTCAAAAGAGGATTAATCCACGCCTTAGCAACTGCCATTGCGATCGATACCAGATTAATTTCGATAGCCATTCCGCTGCTCACTATTTTTCTGCTGATGATCAAATCCTCGGAAGAAAAAGGCAAAATTTATTCAACAATAAAATCTGCCCTTTTTTATTTATTTACGAGCGCTCTATTTATAATAATTTTATTTCCATACCTGTGGGCCAACCCATTAGCGCATCTCATAGAGGCGTTTTATTCCATTTCGCAACATCTCCATAGCGGTTCTGTTATGTACATGGGAACTGCAACCCCGAATAATAAGCTTCCATGGCATTATCTGCCAGTATGGATTAGCATAAGTACGCCAGTTTTATATACGACATTCTTTTGTTTAGGCGCACTATCAACATGTCGTGAAATTAGCAAATTACTAATTTTTAGAAATCAAGATCAATTAATTGATTTCATATTTCTTGGTCTTATTATCGGCCCCATAATTGCAGTCGCGTCTTCACACACACATATCTATAACGGGTGGAGACATTTATATTTTGTCTATCCATTTTTTATCCTAATAGCAATTAAGGGAATGGCAACCCTTTGGAAAATATTTGGTAGGTATAAATACTCTCAAATCGTAATGGCCTCTATCCTTATAGTAAATTTTGGCTACATAGGGGGATGGATGTACATTAATCATCCCTTGCAGAATTTGTATTTCAATTTTCTGGCAGGTAAAAACTGGAATTCTACCTATGAAGTTGATTATTGGGGATTAGCCAATCGGACTGCCTTACAAAAAATTCTATCTCAGGATTCAGGTAAGTCAATTTCTATCTGGCCTAGCACATCGAGTAAATTTAAATCAGGGGAGCCTACCGTATTTACCGATCAACTCCTAATGGAGGACTCTAAAATTTCCTCAAAAGTTATGTCTCCAGATAACATTGAAGAAAGTAAATACATTATTGCCTCCAATATGGGAAATTATTCCATGGCCCATTTATCAGAGCATGGTGCGCTAGAGAAAATTGACGCCGTTAAGATTGACGGAATAGACATACTCAATATTTTTAAATTAAAACGTAATAATGAGCTTCTTGCGCCAAAAAGAAATCAAAAAATTTCATTTGCTAAGAATGCAGTTGGGATATTTTATTTAAATGGAGATGCTAATCCACCCTTGAATTGGGAATTGTGGAAATCAAATAATTGGCAAATCCCAGAAAATTGGGGTACTTGGTCAAATGGAAAAATTGCATCACTGAAAATACCACTCCCAAATCAAGAGGTAGGCATGCTTATAGTTCAATTGCGTGCTTTTATTACCCCTGAAATCTCAACACAAAATATTGAAATATGGATCAATGGGCATCCAATCAAGAAAGTATCTGTATCTAGCAGCGAAGGTCAAGAGGTACTAATTGAACTCCCTAAGAACCTAGATCCAAAGCAAGAGATGCTAATTGAATTTAAAGGACTGAACCCGCAAAGCCCAAAGAAAGTCGGCCTTAGCCAAGATGATCGCCCAATTGCAATTGGATTAGAGTCGATTATGTTTCAGTAGTATGAGAGCTCTTATCTGAATATTTAGGGAAAAAGGTATTAAGGCATCCTCCACGTATATAAGTACTACTTTTCGCCTAGCAATATGGTTCTTAAAACAGGAATTTTATTAATTCCATAGGCCAACGCCACACTGAGTAAAAGCGGCGCAAGCACTTTAGGTGAATATGCCAAAAAGAAATAGTGAATTGCATAGATTCCAAGAGATAGTTTCCCGCAAAGAATCAAGAAACTCTTTATCGGCCTTATATCAGTTTCTGAAATCCACTCAGCCATACCAAGAATTAATAATGAGCCACTGAGCGCAACCAAACCAGCGTAAAAATAGGTGAGCTCTAGTGGGATTAGAGTTACTTCATCAATATTGTTGCTAGCTGTTCTTGACCAAAATGGAACGAGTGCAATAAAAATAATCCATGCTGGTAAATATTTCAATGTCGATAACTTTAGATATAGGTATTTGTAAAACCCAATGCCGAGCAAGTAGTAAATAAAGTAAGGCCTTATCAAACTAATGCCTGCTCCACGAGGAGTATGTTCTCTAATCGCCCACCAAATCAAAATCATCAAAACGATTTGAACTCGACCATCACAAATCCATCTCGTGACTCCTTTAAATCCCCCTCGTTGCGATAGTTTATAAATTACCGAGAAGAGGATATTAAACAGCGCTAGCAGAACGATGCAATAGAAAATTGCTAAGAGAAACCAGAGAGCGGTGTCAGGGCGTCTCAATGCCAGAATCAAAGCTGACATGACGCTATCACTATGGTGATAGATCAACTGGTTGATAAGGCACCAGGCAACAAATGGTAGCAACAAACGAATTGCTGCTTTGGCTATTTTGGCTTTCGCCTGATGAAGACTGGCCTTAATTCCATCGTGCACACTATCTGACCGAAAAGCAAGCGCAGCTACTGCGCCTGATAGAAAAACAAATAAAGGCATGTGAAAGGAGTAGATGACCTTGAACCAAAGCAGATCATCAAAATTTTCAGAGCTACCCTGAACCACATGGCCAATAATAACGAGGATGATTGCCAAGCCTTTGGCAATATCTAAAAAAGTATCTCTGTATGTATTTGTTGTCATTATTTTTGCCTGCATTTACTGCTCTATTTTGC
>Ga0194038_1000847_pt1 | contig 13319 bp, 13 predicted proteins | sample JunL226m_MetaG_FD_148630 | JGI IMG/M metagenome (GOLD analysis project Ga0194038, IMG submission 148630) | Anoxic zone freshwater microbial communities from boreal shield lake in IISD Experimental Lakes Area, Ontario, Canada - Jun2016-L227-6m | ecosystem: Environmental > Aquatic > Freshwater >...
CAACAAGAGAGCAATGCACTCTTAAAGACTTTAAAACCTCTACTAATGCCTTAGGAATAACAAAGGTAATGTTTGCACCATGTTCAGCCAAAATCTGAATGTACCGGCAAAACTGGAATGTGTCACCAAATCCTTGTTCAGCCCAAATCAAAATATTCTTGCCAGAAATATTTTCTAAATTTTCTAATCTCGGAATCTCGGTGTACTGAGATGGAACTGGATGAACTTTTGACCAACGTGCCTCATAGTTTTGCCAGCCTAACTCATAATGACCACTAGCTAATTGGCTTAGAGCCTTATGCCAATAAGAATCAATATATTGTGGATTGATGGCCGTAGCTTTATCGTAATTCTCCATTGCTTCATCATGGCGTCTCAGCCATTCCAGCGCGTTCCCTTTATTACTATACGCTTCGGCATACATTGGCTGCAATGCTATAGCCTTGTCATACCAAACAATAGCCTCCCCATAACGATGTAACTCTTGGAGGGTATTTGCTTTGTTGTTATAGGCCTCTGAATAATTTGGCAGCAATTTAATCGCTTCATCAAAACAAGCTATAGCCTCATCATGCCTACTCAATTCTTTTAATATATTTCCTTTGTTGCTAAGAGCTACCCCATTGGTAGGATCAAATCTTATTGACTCATCAATCAATTCAAGGGCATTGTTATAGTCATACTTTAGAGCGGATATCACTGATAGAAGTCTAAAAATATCAGGATTATTTGGCGATGAATCTTGAGCTCTTTTGATTAAACTTAAGGCCTCATCCAGCTCCCTAGATTTAATGCATCCCAAAGCATTCGTTAAAAGGGTTTGAATATATAAACTCATTAATTTACAGCCAAAGAATATTCTAGTGAAATTATCATATGCTGTTTAATGCTTAAAAGGGTCGCCTCATCCGATTGAATGGCTATTAGTAAATTAATATGGCTTGGCTTTGTAGCTCAAACGTACTATTGAACTTTCTAGCTCAGGGCTGATTAGTTTGTAGAATAGATTATTAAGTAGAGTGGCCAACTTTAACTGGTCGCTTTAAGTCGCTTATTTAGCCGCCGCCACCTACGCAGGCCTGATTCATCTCCCATAAAGGCAATTGCTGGCTGAAATTACAATTCACACCAACTGGAGAAGTAGTACTGGCGAGACATCCACCCAATGCTAATATCGATATGACCGCAAGAGAAGTACAAAACAATTTTTTCATAGATTGCCCCAAATGAATGTCTATATTCTTATTTGCCATAATACCTCATGGGTTAAAAAATAAACTAAAGAAATAATGAAACATTGTTTGTTGCTGGTTCAATTAAACAAGTCAGAAAGATCTTATGCAAGTTTCACAAATTTATTTGAGTGATACAGATAAAGAGCCTCCAGAATTTATCAAAAGCTGTATAGATAACACTCGAAATTTATTTCCAAAATTCGAACATATTTTGTACGGCCTTGAGTCGGCAAGAGCATTCCTTTCTAAAAGTTTTGGCAGTGAGGTATTAAATGCGTTCGATAAACTGAATCCATATGCATATAAAGCAGATTTATTAAGGTATTGCTTGTTGTATCAAGAGGGGGGCTGGTATTTTGATATTGCTACTAGACCAATTTCTCCTATTGATGTACCTGACACTATCGAAACTATAGCATTTAGGGATATGCCGATTTTTTCGGGCACAACCTGGTCTTGTGTGAATGCTATTCTGTACTCGAGACCCAAGTCAGCCGTCTTTAACCGTGCAATACAACTAATTTTAGAAAACTGTAAGGCTAATCATTACGGAATTAATGCTGTTTGCCCAACTGGGCCCGCTCTTCTTGGAAGGGCGTTTGCTATTGAAGGGGAAAATGCGAGTCGAATTTTTGGTGAATATATGTTCTTGACGCCAATGCATCAAAATCGAAATCCAGCCTTTATATTACCGGATGGTTTAATTTTTGCTCTAGGAAAACCAACAGGTGGGGGAGATTTAACTGGTGTGGGTGCCACAGGCACCAATAACTACAATGATTTTTATCAGTCCAGAACTGTGTATAAACAACCGTGAAAATTATTAAAAAGTTGATCGCGCCAATGAAAAAGGCCCATTAGCACTTAAGCAATGGGCCTGATGTTTTTTGGTGCCCCTTGTCCGACTCGAACAGACCACCTACTGATTACAAATCAGTTGCTCTACCAGATGAGCTAAAGGGGCAACGACTGTTATTTTATCCTATTTCACGATCTTCAAGGACGGCCTGCTAGTTTTTGGCTTTTCAGAGCCCTCATCAGAAGCGTCCGCTATATGCAAATCCCTTGTCTGAGATGCATCGAACGGAAACGACATACCCTGCCCGTTTTCTCTGGCGTAGATTGCCAATACATGACTTACTGGAACCATAATCTTTCTTGGAATTCCGCCAAATCGGGCCTGAAAGCTAATCCAGTCGTTTTCCATTTGGAGTTGATGACAAGCCTCTATGGAGAGGTTTAAAACAATCTCATCCTTCTTTACAAACTCCATCGGCACTTCCACCCTAGAATCTACAAAAACAGCGATAAAGGGCGTAAAACCAAAATCCGTGCACCACTGGTGTAGGGCACGGATTAGGTAGGGTTTGTTACTTGGAACGTCAGACATGCTGAACTGTTAAGGACCGCTTAAATTGCTTAGCGGCGCATTACCTTCTCAGAAGGGGTCAAGGCTTCAATGTAAGCGGGCCTGCTGAAGATACGCTCAGCGTATTTCAATAGAGCTGCGGCATTGCGTGACAGATCGATACCGTAGTGCTCAAGGCGCCATAACAATGGTGCAATGGCCACATCCAGCATAGAAAATTCATCGCCTAGCATGTACTTATTCTTAATAAAAATAGGTGCCAACTGCGTTAAACGATCACGAATTGCTAAACGCGCTTTTTCGTGATTCTTTTCAGCTGCCTTACCTTTTTCATTCTCCAGTGCGGCTACATGTACAAACAGCTCTTTCTCAAAATTAAAGAGGAAGAGACGTGCGCGTGCGCGTGCGACTGGATCAGGCGGCATTAATTGTGGATGAGGAAAGCGCTCATCAATGTATTCATTGATGATGTTCGATTCATACAAAATCAAGTCACGCTCAACTAAGATAGGAACTTGGCCATAGGGGTTCATCACCGAAATGTCTTCAGGCTTGTTAAACAAGTCGACATCGCGGATTTCAAAATCCATGCCTTTTTCAAAAAGCACCAAGCGGCAGCGTTGCGAGAATGGGCAGTTAGTACCCGAGTACAACACCATCATAAATTGATTTCCTTAAATTTCTACTTCAATACAACAAACGCACAACAGCGTTAAATCCTTCACTAATGAGCCCTAAATTCAGGGCCCATCCAATTCAATTAATGAATATCTTTCCAATACGCTTTGTTCAAGCGCCAGGCTAAGAGAGTGAAAATTGCCAAGAACAAGAGCACCACTACACCAAGACGCTTGCGCTCTAGTTGCACTGGCTCAGCCATCCAAGACAAGAAAGCAACTAAGTCAGCAATATTGTCGTCATACTCTTGCGGCTTCATCGTACCGGGAGTCAACTGCTCAAAGCCTACAAATACCTTTTCCATTCTGCCTTCGTCATGAGGATCTTTATGCTCCTCAAACTTTGCAGCACGCTCACCCTGCAACTGCCAGAGCACATGGGGCATACCTACATTTGGATACACCAAATTATTCCAACCGGTTTGGGTTGTATCGTCCTTATAAAAAGTACGGAAGTAGGTGTAAAGCCAATCAGTACCGCGAGCACGAGCTTCAACCGATAAATCGGGTGGCGTTTTTCCAAAGAAAGCCTTTCCTTCTTTTGGTGTCATGGCAATAGTCATCAAATCGCCAACCTTTGCATCCGTTAAAATGAGGTTGTCTTTGATTTGTTGGTCAGTCAAGCCAATATCACGCAAACGGTTATAACGCATGCTAGCAGCTGCATGGCAGTTCAAGCAATAGTTCACAAATATCTTAGCGCCATTTTGTAATGAAGCATTGTTACTAACGCGATTAGGGGCGGTATCCAAAGGAAAGCCACCTTCATTTGCGTTGGCATTCATACTAAAGCCAAGGGCAGCAACTAAAAACGTTGCCTGGCAGACGCCCATCAAAGTTTGCAGAATTCGTTTCATACTAGATCCTAATTTCTCTTTGCTGATATCTCAGGGGTGAATTAATGGGACTCAAAAGTAACGCGTGTTGGAACTGGCTTGAAGGTACCAAGTGTGCTCCAGAACGGCATTGCCAAGAAGAAGCCCAGATAATAAATAGTGCATACCTGAGAAATCTTTTCAAACATGGGTGATGGAGGTTGAATACCCAAGTAACCCAAGATCACGAAACTCACCACGAACACGCCATAAATATATTTATGGAACTGTGGGCGATAGCGTATGGATTTCACAGGTGATTTATCGAGCCAAGGCAAGAAGAACAGGATGATGACTGAACCGCCCATGATCACAACACCCCAAAACTTCGCATCAAACAAATAGAAACCACCGGCCAATATGAGAGCAATCGCTGCACAAGCGCCTTTGACCTTGAGATCTTTGGAGGTCTTAGCAAACATTCCAAGAATGACTGCTAAGAAGATCCATAAAGGCAGCAAGAAGTTGGTAGTTGTTGCACGCAACATGGAATAGAACGGCGTGAAATACCAAACTGGTGCAATGTGGGTTGGCGTAACAAATGGATTTGCAGGAATAAAGTTATTTGCTTCTAAGAAGTAGCCGCCCATCTCAGGCGCAAAAAAAACAATCGACGCAAAAATTATTAAGAAACCGCCGAGATACATCACATCATGGACGCTATAAAAAGGATGGAATGGAATGCCATCAACAGGGTGGCCCTGTGCATCCAGATTATCTTTAATTTCAACACCATCTGGATTATTTGATCCCACTTCATGCAATGCCAGAATATGGGCCACAACCAAACCAATTAATACCAGCGGAATGGCAATCACGTGGAATGCGAAGAAGCGGTTCAGAGTTGCATCGCCCACAACATAGTCACCGCGCAACCACAAAGATAGGTCTGGTCCAATCAATGGGATTGCAGAGAATAAGTTCACAATAACTTGAGCGCCCCAGTAGGACATTTGACCCCATGGGAGCAAATAACCAAAGAACGCTTCGCCCATCAAGCACAAGAAAATCGCACAACCGAAGATCCATATCAATTCACGAGGCTTACGATAGGAACCGTAAATCAAGCCGCGGAACATGTGCATATAGACCACTACAAAGAACATAGAAGCGCCGGTAGAGTGCATATAGCGAATCATCCAACCCCATGGGACCTCTCGCATGATGTACTCAACAGACTCAAAAGCCTTAGCAGCATCCGGCTTGTAGTTCATGGTTAAGAAAATGCCGGTAACGATCTGCATTGCCAGCACGACGATAGCCAATGCGCCAAAAATATAGAAAAAGTTTAAATTCTTAGGCGCGTAATACTCGCTCATGTGACGCTTAAAGGCTTCTGTCACAGGTAAGCGTGAGTCAACCCAGGCCATTAGCTTCTGGGCTGAAGATGCGTCTGCTGGGACTTCTTTTTCGTGAAATGCCATTTATCTCTCCTTAGGCCTTCTTATCGTCGCCGATCAGAATCTTGGTGTCGCTCATATACATATGTGGCGGCACTTCAAGATTATCTGGGGCTGGTTTGTTCTTAAATACACGGCCTGCCATATCAAAGGTAGAGCCATGACATGGGCAGAGGAAACCGCCTGGCCAAGTATTTGGCAAGGATGGCTGGGCTCCAGACTCAAATTTTGGTGTTGGAGAACAACCTAAATGAGTACAAATACCCACAACTACCAGGTATTCAGGCTTAATCGAGCGCCATTGATTCTGGGCATAAGGGGGCGTAAATTGGGCTGGATCGCGCAAAGAGTCAGGATCAGCCAATTCACCATCAATTTTGGACAACTCAGCTACCTGATCGGGGGTGCGACGCACCACCCAGACTGGCTTACCACGCCACTCCACCATTCTCATCTCATCAGGCTGCATACCTGTGATGTCGATTTCTACGGCTGCTCCTGCGGCCTTAGCGCGCTCGGAAGGCTCAAAACTGTCCACAAAAGGGTAAAGGGCTGCGGCTGCACCTACGCCTCCAACCGCCGAAGTAGCGATCAACCAATTACGGCGATCCTTGTCCATACTGGGCTTGTCACTCATTTACAAAATTCCTAGAAAGGTATTTATCGGTAGAAATTGCTTAAAGGTAGGATTTTAAAGTAAAAAGTGGGGTAAGCAAGAAAGTTATGGGGTTAATCTCGGGTTAGTGAGCATCTAAACAGAAAGGAGCGCATTTATGAGCGTTTTAAAGGAGTTTCGGGACTTCGCCGTCAAAGGCAATGTGATTGACTTGGCGGTGGGTGTGATTATTGGTGGCGCCTTCGGAAAAATTGTCGATTCCCTCGTCAATGACATCGTCATGCCGGTCATTTCGACCCTTTTGGGGGGTCATATCGACTTTACGAACTTATTTCTAGTCTTAGGCAATGTTCCAGATGGTGTGCCGAGGACTTTTGATGCCCTTAAAAAGGCAGGCATACCAATCTTCGCCTATGGCAATTTCATCACCATCTCTATCAACTTCATTCTCTTGGCTTTTGTCATTTTTCAAATGGTGAAGATTGTCAACAAAATCCGCGTGATGGACGCACCTCCCCCTCCACCCGTTCCAGAGGATGTGGTTTTGCTTCGTGAAATTCGTGACAGTCTAAAAAAATAACTTGTCCTCAACTACCCTCCAAGAAATACAGAGGCAGTCTCAGCACATTTTTCAAAATGGTTTGGCATTGTTACAGCAAGGAAATCTAGAGGAAGCAGATACACTTTTTTTAGAAGCGCACTTACTCGATGCAAATAATGTTGATGTTCTCAATATCTTAGGTATTCGCTCATATCAAAAGAGAGAGCATCAAAATGCGCTGAGCTTTCTAAATAGAGCTAATACGCTAGCGCCAAACTCGGCACAAACATTAAGTAATCTTGGACTTATTTATATCGCTATTTTTGAGTTTCAACTAGCGCTTGAATGTTTTGATCAGGCAATTGCAAGCAACCCTAATATTCCAGAGACGCACAATAATCGTGGAAATGCTTTAAAAAGCTTAAACAGAAACAGAGAGGCCATGAACGCCTATCAGCAAGCTCTATCACTGCGCCCAAATTATGCTGAGGCATTAAGTAATAAAGGTGTCATTCTATTAGAGGAGGGAAATTCTGATGAAGCCATATCTCTTTTTGAGAAAGCCATAGAGGCCAGCCCCAACTTCGCAGGTGCTTTTAATAATTTAGGAAATGCCCTTACCCAATTAAGTCTTTACCAAGATGCTTTTCAGTGCTTTGAGCGTTCGCTGCAAATTGAAAATTCGTATTTAGATGCTTATTTAAATTTTGGAAACAGCCTCAAGAAGGCAAAAAATATTAGTGCGGCGATTGATTGTTATCAGCACGCACTTAAGATCAACCCAGATCATGCCCAGACCTATTACTTGCTGGGCGAAATCCATTATGACTCCGGCAATATCGATCTTGCAAAAACTGATCTCACTAAATCTTTAGAACTCTACCCAAAGAATATCGAGGCGCATTTTGCCTTAGCTATTTCTCAAATTCCTAAGGTATACAAAAATACGAATGAGTTACAAGACTCTAGGCTTGCATTTACCAAACAGCTTGAAGCCTTAGAGGTTTTAGCTACTGAAGGGGCGACGATTGGAACAATAGCAACCGTCCTTGGCAAGCATCCTTTTTATTTGGCATATCAAGAAGAAAATAATGCGCCCTTACTTACCCGCTATGGAAATCTTTGCGTTCATAAAGCAAGAGTAATCCAAGACAAGCTAATGCAATCGGCTCCAGATGCTAAATCTTCCCCAAAGATAACAATTGGTATCGTGAGTGCTTATTTTTGTCGACACCCTGTTTGGGAGGCTATTACGAAAGGTTGGGTAACTCACCTCAACCCTGATCAGTTTGAAATTCACCTCTTTAATACCAGCAGCGTAGAAGATGGTGAAACTACATTAGCCAAATTAGCTTCAACAAGCTATATCCATTGCGGTAGTTCCGTTGAACGTGCAGCCCAAGTCATTGCCAAGCAAAATCTCGATGTACTTCTTTATCCTGAAATCGGCATGGATGCCACCAGCAAAGCCCTTGCCTGCCTTCGCCTGGCCCCAATCCAAGCGGCGAGTTGGGGTCATCCTGAAACTACCGGTTTACCCACAATAGACTTTTATATCTCTGCTGAGCTACTGGAGCCGAATCATCCAAACAATCTTTACAGTGAAGAAATAGTCCAGCTGCCAAACTTAGGAACTTATTTTGAAAACCAAAAAGTAGAAGCGCTTGTTCCCGATCTAGCAAGCCTTGAAATTGACCCCACACTACCAATGCTCTTGTGTGCTGGATCACCCTCTAAATACACTCCAAGCCATGACGCCGTATTTATAGAGATCGCTCGGAGACTAGGTCAATGCCAATTTATTTTCTTTATATTTGATGAGAACCTCACTTCCATTTTGAGAGAGCGCCTGCAACTTGCTTTTGCAAATGCCCATTTAGATGCCAATCAATTTCTACGTTTCGTTCCTTTTCTTAAAAAAGAAGTGTTTTATGGGCTGTTGCAAAAAGTAGATTTGTATTTAGACACCATTGGGTTTTCAGGATTTAATACAGCAATGCAAGCCATCGCCTGCGACTTACCCATTGTCACTATAGAAGGCCCAAGATTGCGGGGCAGGCTTGCAAGCGCAATTCTGAAGCGTATTGGACTCCAAAGCTTAGTCTGCCAATCCGATGCTGCTTATGTTGATTTGGTAGTAGAGTTACTTCAGAATCGAAACTTACTAAACTCGTATAAAGCAAAGATTGCACAATCTAAAATGATTTTATTTAATGATCTAGAGCCAATTCAATCTTTAGAAAAATTTCTGACTCAACAGACTCAACAGACCCAACAATAATCTATCTTCTCGATGAATTCTTCAGTGCAAAAATATTGGATCCTATTTGCACAGGCTGTTACTGTCATGTTAGCGGCTTTGTTTATTGTTGCCACCTTAAAGCCTGAGTGGCTTTCGGATTCTAGAGTAGGCTCACTTGTAGACACCGTATCTCTAAAAGAGAGTGGTTATGACGGTCAACTTAGTCCTGGCTCGTATCACGAAGCCGTTAAACGCTCAATGCCAGCAGTGGTCAATATCTTTACTAGCAAAGCTTCAGCTATACCCAAAACCCGTAAGGGGGCTAACCCGAATTCTTCAGATCCATTATTTAAATTCTTCTTTGGCGATCAGCCCCCTGAAGAAGGGCCTAGCTCAAGCTTGGGCTCAGGCGTCTTGGTAAGTCCCGAGGGATATATCCTAACTAATCATCATGTCATTAGTGATGCAGACGAAATTGATATTGCACTGTCAGACGGCCGTAAAGTAAAAGGGAAAGTGATTGGTAGCGACCCAGAAACAGATATTGCCGTATTAAAGATTGAGGCCAAAAAACTACCTACCCCAATCACCCTAGGTACAGTAGAGTCGGTGCATGTAGGCGATGTGGTTCTTGCAATTGGCAATCCTTTTGGCGTTGGCCAGACTGTGACATCTGGCATTGTTTCTGCCTTAGGTCGCGACCATGTAGGCATTAATACCTTTGAAAATTTTATTCAAACAGATGCTGCAATTAACCCTGGTAATTCTGGTGGGGCACTGATTGATACTCGGGGCAATCTCATCGGAATCAATACGGCAATTTATTCCAATAATGGCGGTTCAATGGGCATCGGATTTGCAATCCCGATCAATTTAGCCAAGCAAATTATAGAGTCCATCTTAGCGAACGGTAGCGTAACAAGGGGTTGGGTTGGAGTAGAGCCCCAAAACCTCTCTAAAGAGCTCTCAGAGTCACTGGGATTGCCCGGCAATACTACGGGCGTACTCATATCTGGCGTGCTTGAAGGTGGCCCCGCTGCCCGGGGAGGCATCAAGCCAGGAGACGTTTTGGTTGCCGTCAATGGCAATTCCATTCAGGACGTGCGTGGACTGCTTAATGGTATTGCTCAAATTAGCCCTGGTAACCAAGCTAAGCTAACCGTCCTACGCAAAGGCAAGGAAATGGAGTTAACAGTCCAAACTGGAACGCGACCCAAACCCAAAAAATAGATTAATTAAGTCGTTTACTTTCAGACTTAATGGGCCAAAATTTTTGACAGAAACTCCTTTGCTCTTGGCGAGCGAGTCTCAGGATTATCAAAAAATTCTGATTTAATGCAATCCTCAACTATCCGTCCCTGATCCATAAAAATCACGCGATGACCCACTTTTTTAGCAAAACCCATCTCATGGGTAACGCAACACATGGTCATCCCTTCATTAGCTAAGCTCACCATGACATCCAGCACTTCACCAACCATTTCTGGATCTAAGGCTGAAGTAGGCTCATCAAATAGCATCACAATCGGATCCATGCTTAATGCTCTGGCAATCGCCACACGTTGTTGCTGTCCACCCGAAAGCTGGCCTGGAAATTTATCTTTTTGTGCAATCAAACCAACGCGCTCAAGATATTTCAAGCCATGCGCCTGAGCTTCATCGCTAGAGCGCCCCAATACTTTCATTTGAGCAAGCGTCAGATTCTGGGTAATACTTAAATGCGGAAAAAGTTCAAAGTTCTGAAACACCATTCCTACTCGCGCGCGTAATTTAGGCAGGTTTGTTTTTGGATCATGCAAATCAATTCCATCAACAGATATTGCTCCAGCCTGAAATGGCTCTAAGGCATTGATCGTCTTAATCAAAGTGGATTTGCCTGATCCCGACGGACCACAAATCACCACAACCTCACCTTTTTTGATCGACGTTGTGCAATCAGTTAAAACCTGAAATGAGCCGTACCATTTAGAAACGTTTTGAAGTTCAATCATATAAACTTTCAGCGAATAATTTGAATTTTCTTTTGGATTTGCCTAACTAGATATGACAAGCTAAAACAAATAATGAAATATAGCACCGCAGCAACGAGATAAGCTTCTACTGGCCGGTTATAGTTTTTGGAAAGAATTTCAAAACCCTTCAGAAGATCATAAGCCCCAATTGCATAAACTAAGGAGGTGTCTTGAAATAAGATAATGGTTTGGGTTAGCAATACAGGAAGCATGTTTCTAAAGGCTTGCGGAAGTACGATATAGCGCATGTTTTGGAAATAGGTTAACCCCAAAGCATAGCCAGCGTTAACTTGATCCTTTTTTACACTCTGAATACCTGCCCGCATAATTTCAGAATAGTAAGCTGCCTCAAAAACAGTAAAGGTAATGAGTGCGGAGTACTCCGCCCCCATGGTTTTACCCGTCAGCAAAGGAATTAAGAGAAAAAACCACAAGATGACCATCACCAAAGGAATTGCGCGCAAGGTTGTTACATATACTAAAGCGGGAACACTTAGCCACTTAAAGCTAGATAAGCGCATCATTGCCAACAGCGTGCCAAGAATAATTCCACCAGCCATTGCTACCAAGGTAAGGTGCAATGAAAATAAGAGACCTTTAATAATAAAAGTGGAAATGACATGCCAAGTAAAAAAGCTAAAGTCGAGTGCCATTAAGTTCATTTCCTTGCTCCGGCTGAACTGGGTATTGAGATCTTATGTTCAATAAACTGAGCGACTAAATTCACAATAAATGCTGAAGCAAAATATAGACCAGTCACGACTAGATATATTTCAATGCCTCTAGAAGTTTCTTCCTGGGCTTGCATCGCAAACATGGTCAACTCCGCTATACCAATTGCAAACGCAACTGAAGAGTTTTTAATGATACTCATCGCCTCACTTGTGAGTGGCGGGATAATAATTCGAAGTGCTTGTGGAACTAGAACATAACGATAGGACTGAGTAATCGTCAGACCCAATGCTAAGGCAGCGTAGCGCTGGCCTGTAGATAAAGTCAAAATTCCGGCTTTTACTTGATCTGAAATTCGAGCGGAGGTAAATAATCCCAATGCGATTACTACCAATAAAAAACTAGGGATCTTGTTCATCACCGGAAATATAGAGGGAATGACGTGATACCAGAGAAATAACTGGACTAGCAGAGGAATATTCCTAAATAACTCAGTCCAAGCATTACCTATACGCTCTAAATTTTTATTATTCGTAGTACGAAATACTCCAAACAAGAAGCCAGCGAAAAAGGCCAGCACAAAAGACAAAACAGAAACGAGTAAGGTCCAGCGCCAGGCCGTCATAAGCCAGCTTAAATAGGTTTCATTGCCACCTATGCTTCTGAGAAAGACATCCCACTCAAATGAGTAGTTCATTAGTGCGTCCTAACAATCAGTATTACTCCAAGCTTAATCAGCAACTGAAATTATCCATATTTACCGGAGAAACTTCCCCACCCATAATAAAGGCTAAAGCTTTTGCGGATCCAGCTGCCAGGGTCAATCCTAGTGCACCATGCCCAGAATTCACCCATAGATTCTTATACATAACACTTCCTATGTAAGGACAAGCTGTAGGCGAGGCCGGCCTCAAGCCTGCCCAAGAAATAGCGTCCTTAGGATCAATAGCCCCAGGAAAGAGCGCTTCGGTATCCGTTACCAGAGAATCAATCCGATCTTGATTAATCTCTAGGTTATCACCCACGATTTCAGCAAATCCAGCTACCCTAAAACGATCCCCAATTCTGGCAAATACCACCTTGCGACCCTGATCTGTAATACAAGTTGTCGGTAGAGCCTGTAGATTTTTGATTGCAAAATCTACACTGTAGCCCTTAATAGGCTCTATTAAGAGACTTGTTCCCAACTTCTCTAATAAGCGATTTACCCCATTACCACTAGCCAAAACAAATTGATCGGCCGTAATGATTGAGCCATCTTTTAGTTGAATAGACCGGATCTCGCCTTGGAAAATATTAAAATTAATAACTTGCTTACCAAAAAGCGTTTTTGCACCACTGGCATTAATTAATAACTCAGTTAATTTGGAACAATTGATCACTTCTTCAGATTCAGTGTAAACACCAAAAGCAATAGAATGTGCATCATGAATCAAGGCTGGTTCAACTAGTAAGCAAGCTTCTTTATCTAGTATTTTTTGTGTACATCCATGCTGTTTCTGAAAAGCTATCTGCTCTTTAATAGACTCAAGTTGATGATCATCTCTAAAAATAACTAACTTACCGGATCGTCTAAAACCAAGTTCGTCAAGATTGACGCCGATATCATCAAACCATTGATGCAATACTTCTCTACTGAAACCAGAGAGGGCTAAAAGAGCGACCGTTGAACGCTTTACC
>Ga0194038_1000848_pt1 | contig 13306 bp, 13 predicted proteins | sample JunL226m_MetaG_FD_148630 | JGI IMG/M metagenome (GOLD analysis project Ga0194038, IMG submission 148630) | Anoxic zone freshwater microbial communities from boreal shield lake in IISD Experimental Lakes Area, Ontario, Canada - Jun2016-L227-6m | ecosystem: Environmental > Aquatic > Freshwater >...
TGGTGCGGAATGGTCTTCGCCTTTAAAGAAGAAAGCGCCTTCAGACAAGAGCTCACGCTTCTGGTCATCCTTGTGCCGACTGCCCTGTTCTTGCCAGTAAGCCATCTAGTTAAGGCGATTCTGATTTCATCACTGATATTGGTGCTAGTGGTTGAATTATTAAATTCCAGTGTTGAAGCTGCGATTGATCGCATTTCTTTTGATCATCACGATCTCTCTAAAAGAGCAAAAGATTTTGGCTCTGCCGCAGTCATGTTGGCGTTACTGATTTCAGCATTACTTTGGCTTACTGTTTGCATTCCACTTGTCTTTAATTTGTAATAAACGCTCGCTACGATTAGCTATAGATAAATAAGGTTAAATATGTCCGATATCCCAAATCCATTTGCAGCGCTTGATATGTTTGGTCCACGCTTAAAAGACAAGCCCAAAAAAAGAAAATTAAGCCCCTTCAAGAAACTATTTCCTAAAAAACTGGCAAAAAAACTATTCGGCAAAAAGTTTGCCAGTAAAACTCGCAAGCAACTCACTTCAGTAGAAGAAATTGCACCTACTGTTGCCATTATCAAAGCCAAAAAGCCTGGTTTCCAAATTACCTGGGCTAGTAATTCCAATGAAATTAAAGAAGCACAACGTTTACGCTACAAAGTATTTGCTGAAGAAATGGGCGCTCATTTAGCTGCCAACTCTGAAGGTCTCGATGTAGATGAGTTTGATGCCTACTGCGATCACCTGCTAATACGTGATCAAGAAACTTTAAAGGTCGTTGGAACCTATCGTGTGCTGCCACCGCACAAGGCACAAGAAATTGGCCGTCTTTACTCTGATTCTGAGTTTGATTTAACACGCTTAAATCACCTCAGGCCAAAATTGGTTGAACTAGGTAGGTCTTGCGTTCACGCAGACTATCGTTCTGGCGCTGTCATCATGGCCCTGTGGAGCGGTCTTGCCCAGTACATGCAAAAGCATGAATATGAAATCATGTTGGGCTGCGCAAGCATTCCAATGGGTGATGGTGGCCATTTTGCTGCTAGCCTCTACAACTCCTTGCGCAATGATCAAATGGCACCGGTAGAAAACCATGCCTTTCCGAAGTTGCCATTACCGCTAGACAAACTCAATGGCGGTCTCCAAGTAGAGCCTCCGCCGCTGATAAAGGGCTACCTAAAGCTTGGCGCGAAGATTTGCAGCGCCCCTGCCTGGGATCCAGATTTCAATACCGCAGACTTGTTAACGATGATGCGCTTGTCGGATATCAATCCGCGCTATGCCAAACACTTCTTAGGAAAATAAAGAAGAGGCTTATTTCAGGCCTACTTTGTAAGAACGGCCGATGCGCTCCCATTCGGCCGCTTCTTTTTGTAGACTAAATTCTGTTAGTGGATGTTCGCTGACCCAATCTTTTGACAAGCTCACCGCATACGATCCATCGTGATCAGAGATCTTTACTCTAGGAAGATCGCCATCGCTTCTGCCACGACACAAGACTTGAGCTAGTCGCAAACAAAATAGCATGCGCCAGTCATGAAAGCTTGCGTTGTTTGCCAGTTTTCCAAGTTTGCCAGCATGTCCAATAAGTAATGCTGCCAAGCGTGCTTGATCGTTTTTAGAGAACCCAGGCATATCTGCGTTACCAGCAATATAAGCAGAGTGCTTGTGATAACCATTATGAGAAATCGATAGCCCAATCTCATGCAGATTTGCGGCCCATTGCAATAAAGCAATATTCTCTGGCCTACTCTCGATTTCAGATTTAGGTAGCTGTGCTAGAAATTCACCGGCCAGATTGCCTACACGATGAGCCTGTTCACGATCAACATCGTAGCGCTGCATAAATTGTTCTACAGTGACATAACGCATATCATGATGTTGCGACCTACCTAATAGGTCATACAGAACCCCAATTCGCAAAGCGGCATCAGTCACTTCCATTGACTCAATACCCAGCTCATCAAAAATAGCAATCATGATTGCAAGGCCACCGGGCCAAACTGCTCTTCGATCGTCCTTCAGACCTATCAACTCAACCTGATTAACATGCTCGTATTTAAGAAGGTGTTTTTTCATGGCTCGTAAGCCATCTCGCGTAATCAGACCGGGTTCGCCATTCGCCTGCCCCGTCGGATTGAGATGGTTGTCCTCAATGAGGTCAGCCAATGCTCTAGCTGTCCCTGATGATCCAATGACCTGCTTCCAGCCGCTCTTTAGATAAGCTCCGGAGATCACCTGAATTTCTCTGCGCGCCTCTAACTCAGCCTCTTTGAAAGCGTGGGCATCAATATTGCCCTTAGGAAAGAAACGCATGCTATGAGAAACGCAGCCAATATAAAGACTCTCCATAAGCCTAGGCTCGTAACTCTTACCAATAATCAGCTCGGTAGAGCCACCGCCAATATCCACGACTAAACGGTTGCCTTGAACAGCAGGCACCTCATGTGCTGCGCCAATGTAAATTAAGCGAGCCTCTTCTACCCCGGCAATAATCTCAATCGGAAAGCCCAAAGCCTCTTCCGCATCCTTGATGAACTGCGGCGCATTTTTAGCTACCCGCAATGTGTTGGTAGCAACAGCGCGCACTCTTGTGGGATCAAACCCCCGAATACGCTCACCAAAGCGGCGGATTGCTGTTAAACCCCGCTGGTAAGCATCGTTACCCAATAATTTGTTTTCTGTGAGGCCAGCGGCAATGCGCACAGACTCGCGCAAAGTATCAATTGGCCTTATCTGAGTACCTGAAGGTGTATTAACAACTTGGGCCACCAGCATGCGAAAACTATTAGAGCCAAGATCCACTGCTGCAACAAGATCTGAATCATTAGACCGAAGGTCGACTGGATTGGCTGCCAAAAAATTCCCCGTGGAAAGATACGCTTAGTTGAATATGTCTATTTTATGTAAGAAGCATGACAAATTCATGAAATTACAGCCTAGTCTACTGGGGAAAGGGTTTAGGCGGCTAAATTTTGCTCAGAACTTGAGCAATCTACATTGCCATAGCTGCAGAAAATACAGCAATCGCCCGACTTGGTTTTCAAAATGCCACTACAAGATGGGCAACGGTAAAGCTGCTGAGATGAGCCTTCTGGAATTTCAATAGCCTCAGTGGCTTTGCAATGAGGGCAAGTAATGACTGAGTTCAATAATGGGGTTTTCACAAGCAGATATTGAACTGGAAATATTTCAGGAATAAGACAAAGCCCTAACAAGCTAGCTAGTCAGTAGTACTAGGACTCCAGAAGGCCTGATTGACATACTCAAGATTGGCAATTTCCTGAATCAAGACGTCCATCTGATCGCCATCTACGGCAGAATCCGTTAGAACGGCTTGGATCTCGACTTCGTCACTACCAAATTGATGAACCTCAATATCCTGAGTCTGATAACCGGCAGACTCTAAGGTGGCTATAAATTGCTTTAAAGCGATCTTTTGGGAATGTTTGGGTGTGATGATATAAATAGAATTTGTAACCTCAACTGATACCATATCCAAAGGTTGCCTATTAATCAGGCTGACTACTGGGCGCAACAAGGTATTGGCTGCCAGAACAAATAAGGTGGCCAATCCAGCCTCAAGAATCAAATCTGCGCCGGCACATGCCCCAACAGCGCCAGATGCCCACAAGGTGGCAGCCGTATTGATCCCGCGCACATTGCCCTCTTCTCGCATGATCACACCCGCACCCAAAAAGCCGATGCCTGAGACGACATAAGCCATCACATGAACTGCACCATCATGACCAGTTAGACGGTTACCAGCATCCACGAAAATAGCTGCCCCGATAGCAACCAAGATATTGGTGCGTAAGCCCGCAGTTCGTTGGCGATACTGACGCTCCAAACCAATGAGGCCACCAAAGATAAAAGCTGCCATTAGGCTAACAGCGGTATCAGCAAGTGATACCAGGTTGATCGTTTCAAGAGACTCCATGGCGCTTTATTGGTCAAGTACCCAGACTAAGGTCTTATCTTTTCCCCAAGCCCAAGGTTTGAACCATCACTTTAAAGACCTCAGTGTTATCCATAAATCCGTGAAATTTTTCTGATCCAGGGCCCATCGCACTCAAGACTGCGTCATCTGCAGTATGTACTCCGCTATCTTGATGGGATGGTAGATTGCCGCCTACATGAATAGCATCTTCTTGAAGTTGGACGTATTTGGGATTAGCTACAAAAGCACCGCCCTCAACTTTAATAGCGGGTACAAAGGTACCGTCTAATTTTGGATGCATAGTCTCATAGTGGTCGGGATAGGCGCCGTAGAAGAAGGCTAAACGCTTTGAAACATCTATTTGGTTTGGATAGCCTTCTAGATTTGCTTTAGGATAGTTTGGGTAACCTGCTTCGGCATAGGTGCCAACCTTTTCCCTTAAAGGCCCTAGTTTTGCATCATTCACTACTCCACTGATCGAGCCGCTATGAGTATGGTCTGGAGTCACAATGATTAAGGTGTCAGGATGGGTTTTGGCAAAATCTTTCGCAATCTGCACGGCATTACTCAGCATGATCGTATCGAAGGCCGCCCTTTCCCAATCTAATGGGTGGTTGAATTTATCAATCAGCGCTGCCTCAACCATCAGGAAAAATCCATTAGGATTTTTTGACAGAACATTGATAGCCGATTGCGTCATCTCAGTTAAGTCTGGTTGATTAGGAAACTCCGAAACCGTATTTTTCTTTAAAAATAAACGATCAAGAGAGCCATCCATATTATCTGGATGAAACACGCCAAATAATTTTTTGGTATTGGTATCCTGGGATTCGGCCAAGAGCTCTTGTTTAGTAAACGCCAATTCATATCCATTAGCTTTGAATGCTTCAATCAGGTTCTTGTCATCTTTACGCTTTGAGACTTTGTTGGATTGAGGATAAAAGTAGGCAGAACCGCCGCCCAAGATAACCTCAGCACCACTAGCAAGTAATTGGTCGGCAATGTACTGCTTATCAGCACGGCGACGAGTATGCGAAACGACTGCGCCTGGGGTCGCATCTTCCAACTCAGCATCAGAGACAATGCCAACGGACATTTTGGTATTGCGTTTAATGAGCTCTGCAATGGTTTCTACTTTAGGATGAGACAAGTTATCAGTTGCACGTGAAACGTAAACCCCCATAGCGTTAACTGCAGTCTTATGACCAGTCGTATAGGCGCTCATCGAGTTAGCTGAATCAGTAATTAAAGAGTCAGATCCTGAAGTACCAATCAAAGCAATATTGGGCATGTCATCAAATGCCAGCTTGCCCTGATACCTGCCTTCCACAATCCCCTTGGACAGAACACGGGCTGCAGTACGATTGGCAATCGTCATGCCATCGCCAATAAAGAGAATGACATTCTTGACTTTTCTTGGGCCGCTAGCATAAATATCCCAGTTAACTTGTAAACGCTCTTGAGGTGTAACGGCTGTCAAATTATATTTTCCGGCCTTTGGAAGCTGCACGTCACGGAAAATAACGGAGCTACCCTTACCATTTTCGTTCGCAATAAACTCTGGTGTAGCGCTAATGAATTTGCTTACTGGAGCCCCATTCATTTGAATCTGTAGATCACTTTGATTTACAACGCTATTAAGTTCAACTTTGATATCAAATGTTGAGCCGGCCAAGATCGCGGCATCATTGATTGGGTAGATTGCTGCCGCATGAATCTCGGAGGAAATAAGTGCAAGTAGTGCAAAGCTATAAACTTGAATTGAGCGGGAGATGTACATAGTTTTATGAGAAATTTTGAACGGGATAATTGAACGTCAACTATGTTCGCACTTCATGACAAATCTATGACACTGATAGAGTCCAACTAGAGGGTATTTTTCTTGGCAACCTTAAGCTTTCCGGACTTTACTGCATCACAAAATACGGCATAGTCAGCCTGATTTTGTTTTGAATAGGCCCTAGCAAATTCATATAAAGCTTTATCCAGCTCCTTAGCTTGACCGCAGTACCCAGAGATCATAGCCGCATCCCCTGAACGGGCATGCCCCAAGGCTAGAGCCCAGCCGAATAACTTTGCATAGTCTGGAAAGTTTTCTAAAGAAACACCACCAGACCCAACTGCAATACCGCCCTTCATATCGCGCAATTGTCTTAAATAAAAGTCCTGAGTATCACCGGCGTCATTGCTAACAGCACCAAAGCCCAAAAAGATATCTGGAGCTCCTTGCAATAGTCTTTGACCGGCAACCACGCGGTGCCCCATATTGGGATGCACTGACTCTCCAAGATAGGGAGTGAGAACTGATTTTTGAGCCTCTTTATATTGCAAAAATAAGGGATCATTTTCACTATTCCCCTCATAATATAAAACCATACAAGTAGTTCCAACACTACCTACGCCAACTATTTTTCTGGCGAAATCTTTAAGCGTATAGCGACCAAATAAGACATGCCTATCAGCCAGCAATGAGTGAGCATAACTTGAGACTGCTTTAGCTGCTAACTTCTTAAATGACTCGCCATAAACATTCTGTGAGAGATGCTCAATTAAGGGTGGCCTATTGATGATTTTTCGATTCTTCCCAACTAGGGTTGTGAGCTTGGCCAATACCTGAATATTACCCTGCCCCTTCGTTTCTTTTAGGTAGGCATCCAGCGTTTTTTGATGAGCCTTACTGAAATGCTTGCGAATGTCCTTTTCACCAATAAATTGCTGAGCTAAATGAAGGTAGGGCATTTGCGCATATTGGGCCATGCGCTTCTGATATTCAGAGCTAATGTGATGTACGAGCCTTTTACCCAAGGCCTCAGTTCCACCAAGGCTCTCGCAAGCAATCACAGCGCTGGCAACTAAGCGCTTGATGTCCCACTCCCAACTTCCCGGCAGGGTCTCATCAAAATCATTAATACCAAAAACCAAACGATGCTCTGCAGTGCCAAACAATCCGAAGTTTGAAACATGCATATCACCACAGAGTTGAACCACTAAATTAGTCGTTGCTTGGTTGGCAAGATCCTGAGCCATGATGGCAGCACCGCCACGATAGAAGGCAAAGGGAGATTGCAGCATTCGCTCATAGCGAATCGGTATCAAGGATTTATTACGACTCTGAGCCTGCTTCTCAAGAACATCAATGGGGTTAGTGCGGTGCTTAGGCGGCGTGTAAATACCTTGATCCACAAAAGAAACTTTTTTGCGTAAAGCCCTGCCATCAGCAATCCGTTTTTTAATGCTGGGTTGGGAGCACATAAATGGCTCTGCTGGGTTGAGTATGGCGACCTTTACATCTACGGATTGAATGCTCTTTTTAACAGAAGACATGATGACTCTTATTGGGGGGAATGCCTTATGTTACCCCGATGCGATCTATGGTTGCGCCACTACTGACTGGGGTGTATGTTGTTAATATAAGAAAATACAACAGGATTAACGCCATATATAAGGATTTGAAATGGAACAATGGGATTTGTATTGCAATATCGCCATTCGCCTGACTCTGGCCCTCTTGGTGGGAACTATCCTTGGCCTTAACCGATGGCTACACCATAAATCCGCTGGCATTCGGACCCACAGTCTTGTTGCCATTGGGTCAGCGACCGCAGTGATGCTGATAGGTGATTTTTCTCAAGACAATGCGCAAGCGATTAGCCGAGTATTGCAGGGTCTCATTACTGGACTAGGATTCCTGGGTGCTGGTGTCATTATTCGGGAGCGAAGCTCCCAAAAGATTCATGGCCTCACCACAGCTGCCAGCCTTTGGTCATGCGCTCTCATTGGGGCGGCCTTTGGCGCTGGTCAATTCGTTTTGGGGGGTCTAGCACTGGGAGCCATCCTACTGACCCTGCTCATAGGCGGACCTTTAGAGCGGTTAGCCTCCAAAATGACTGGGATCAAGCGCGATTCAGAGGTCTCGATCGACCCAGATTAGTCAATATGCACTGAAATGAGGTTTTTGTCATATAAGCTTGATAAGATTGACGAAATTCACCAAATTGAATAGATCAAGGCATGAGCAAATATCAATACGAAGACGCTGTTAAGCAACTGCAGGAGTCCGGAAGTATTAGCCTGGAAGATTTTAAAAATCTTGCCTATGAAGATTTGAATGAACTTTTAGAAGAGATCAAAGTCTGGTGCCTCTACGCAAATGGTAAAGCAGACAAGCTGCCCAAAGAATCTAAAAAGAAAAAGAAAAAGAAAAAGGATTAAAGCTAAAGCGCATAGGCTAATGCTTATTCACTAATCCGCTCTTTAGGGAAGCGCAGAGTAAAAGTACTACCCTTTCCGGCAGTACTTTCTATGACAAGTAGAGCTTGATGACGATTGGCGATGTGTTTTACGATAGCCAAACCAAGCCCCGTCCCCCCGGTATCCCTAGAGCGACTTCTATCCACTCGATAGAACCTTTCAGTCAACCGTGGCAAGTGCTCTGAAGCAATCCCAGGTCCCGTGTCGGTTACAGAAAATTCTCCCTGACCTTGTGGGTTAACGCCCCACTTAACGCTGATGGATCCAATATCAGGCGTATACCGAATAGCATTGGATACTAAATTACTAAATGCAGATAGCAGCTCACGCTCGTCCCCCATCAACTTGCAGAAAGTGGTGGTTTCAAAATTTAGGGCATGTCTTGCCTGCGACAAAGCCTCTGCATCATTCTTTAATAAAGCCATCATCGTCGGGATTTGCACGGCCTGCATAGGGGCCGGCAAGGTGTTGGACTCTAGATTTGCCAGGGTAAGCAGATCCTCAACCAGACTTTTCATGCGCTGGGCTTGAGCCATCATCATGTCGAAATACTGATCCCTCTGTGACTTTTCTAATTCAAGAGACTGTACAGTTTCTAAAAAACCCATTAATACCGTAATGGGGGTTCTCATTTCATGAGAAACATTCGCCACGAAGTCACGTCGCATAGCATCTGCTTTTTGTAAATCGGTGACATCTTGTACCAACAAGAGGTGGCGCTTATCGCCAAAAGGAAAGGCTTGAATCATCAAACTTAAATTAGAATCCAATCCCATTCTTTCGAGCAGCAAAGGATCTTCAAATTGGCGTTTATTTAAATATTGCACAAACTCAGGACGACGAATTAAGAAATTAATTCTTTGCATAAAATCGCGCTTAAAGTTCAAACCAAAGAAGCGTTCGGCAATGGCATTACACCATTCGATTTGATCTTGATCGTCCAGCATGACGATGCCGTTTGGTGAGGCTTGAAAAGCCTCGATAAATCTGTCGTGCTGCTGTTCGGTAACTCTAATTTGTTGCTTAAGATTGCGTACTAGACGCTGTAATCTGAAAAACACTTCTTCCCAAAATCCGCTAGGAAGCGGCATCGACTCGACAGCATCTGCTAGTACATATTTGCGTAAGCGGGCTAAATTAATGTAAGAGTAGACCAATGGGACCGCCAAAATAGCAATTCCTAAGGCAATGGCGATGTATTCACCCCAATTGATAAGGGCGACGTAGGCAGCAATAAATGCCAAGCAAACAATGAAGGTGAATCTACTTAAAGCGGATAACATGCCGCAATCTTAGAGCATTCGGGATTTAAATGGAAAAAATTGAGTTTTAGGTTTGCGTAGGGGTCTTAGTGATGCGATAACCACTGCCACGAACCGTCTCAATGAAACGATCGCAATCCATCGGGGCTAAGGCAGCCCTCAACCTCTTGATATGAACGTCAACAGTACGCTCCTCTATATAGACTTCATTGCCCCAGATCTTATCTAAAAGATTAGCCCGGGAATGAACACGCTCTGGATTTGCCATGAAAAATTGTAAAATCCGGTATTCGGTGGGGCCTAAAGGAATTGGCCTTGATTCCACATTGGGCCATATGGCCAACACACGATGCGATACAGGATCTAACTGCAATGGGCCAACAGCAAGAGGGCCAGTTTCTTCTACAGGCGTTTGGCGACGCAATAAAGCTTTTACTCTAGCAACCAACTCTTTAGGAGAAAAAGGTTTGGTGACGTAATCATCGGCGCCCGAATCTAATCCCAAAACTTTATCGGACTCTTCACTTTTTGCAGTGAGCATCAAAATGGGCAAAAACCGAGTGCGCTCGTTGGCGCGTAGCTCTTTGGCAAATTGCACACCAGACTTACCTGGAAGCATCCAATCCAAAATTAATAAGTCAGGGAGCTGAGCGCGCATCATATTGAGCGCAAGATCTGTCTGCATCGCCTTCTCAACTTCAAATCCAGCATGGGTAAGATTAATAGCGATTAATTCTGCGATTGAAGGCTCGTCCTCAACAACCAATATGCGATGGCTCATGCTTGATACCGAAAAATCACTTATTTGCCTCACGAACTAAATCTTCATGGGGGATGTGTCGAACATCGGAACCCTTGGCAACGTAAATGACAAACTCTGCAATATTTTTTGCATGATCGCCAATACGCTCAATGGCTTTGGCAATGGTTAACATATCCAATCCAGTAGTGATGGTATGAGGATCTTCCATCATATAAGAAATCAATTTACGAACGAATGCACGGAACTCTTCGTCAATTTGGCGATCTTCTTCAACTACAGCTGCTGCTGCGATTGTATCCAATCGAGCGAAGGCATCAAGACTTCGACGTAGAAGTGAAATTGCCATTTGACCAGACAATCGAATTTCTGCAACATTAATATTATGTGGGGCACCAGACTCAATTAAGCGCTTAGTTCTTTTGGCAACGCGCTCTGCCTCGTCCCCCGCCCTCTCTAAATTCGTAATAGCCTTAGAAACTGCCATCACCAAACGTAAATCGCGCGCTATAGGTTGGCGACGAGCAATGACTTCGACGCAAGCCATATCAATTTGGATCTCGAGGTCATTGACTAGTTTTTCATTCTCGATCACAACATTGCAAGTATCCAAATCCATTTGCGTAAATGCACGCATGGCAGTAGAAATCTGTGACTCAACCAAACCACCCATTTCTAGCAAACGACTAGAAAGAGAATTTAAATCGACATCAAATTGTGATGAAAGGTGTTTATCTGACATTGTTATCTCCCATTAACCGAAGCGGCCGGTAATGTAATCTTCGGTTTCTTTGCGCTTAGGCTTAATGAAAATCTCATCAGTCTTTCCATACTCAATCAAACTTCCAAGGTACATGTATGCAGTGTAATCGGACACACGTGCAGCTTGCTGCATATTATGCGTCACGATGGCAATCGTATATTCATGTTTTAACTCATTAATCAGTTCCTCAATCTTCCCTGTAGAGATAGGATCAAGGGCAGATGTTGGCTCATCCAACAAGATAACAGAAGGCTTAACTGCTACGCCACGAGCGATACAAAGGCGTTGCTGTTGTCCACCAGAGAGGGATAAGCCACTTTGGTTGAGTTTATCTTTTGCTTCATTCCACAGTGCAGCTTTATTTAGGGCCCACTCTACCCGCTCATCCATTTCGGAGCGAGAAAGTTTTTCGTATAGGCGAACACCAAACGCAATGTTCTCGAATTGACATCGGGAATGGTGTTGGCTTCTGAAAGACCATGCCAATTCGTGAGCGTAGCAAGTTCAAATCCTGAGCGGGTTCCAAAATATTCTGGCCATAAAAATTAATCGTACCTTCAGCACGTTGGCCGGGATAAAGGTCATACATACGGTTCAAAGTGCGCAATAAGGTCGACTTACCACAACCTGAAGGTCCAATAAAAGCTGTGACCTTGCCCTCTTCAATATCCAAGTTAATATTTTTTAGACCCTGAAAGGATCCGTAAAAAAAGTTTAGGTCGCGCACCTCAAGTGCGTTCTTAGCAGCGATCGGCTGCTCATTAATTGCGACATTCACATTGCCCCCTTGACTATCGATCTGATTTAAGTCAAACATTGTTTTCATATTGGCCATCATGCCTGCACCTTTTCGCGAAATACTACTCGAGCCAAAATATTTAAGCCCAATACAGCAATTGTAATAAGCAGGGCGCCGGCCCATGCAAGATCTACCCAGTTGTCGTAGGGGCTCATTGCGAATTGGAAAATCACCACCGGCAGATTCGCCATCGGCGCATTCATATTGGTGGAGAAGAATTGGTTATTCAGTGCAGTAAACAGTAATGGCGCCGTCTCACCGCTAACGCGCGCAAGAGATAGCAAGATGCCAGTCATAACACCACTTTGTGCAGCGCGCAGAGTGATCATGAAGGCAACTTTCCACTTTGGGGCACCCAAAGCATAGGCCGCCTCGCGCAAACTTCCCGGCACTAGGCGCAGCATATTCTCTGTAGTCCGGACCACAACAGGAATGGCAATCAAAGCCAGCGCAACAGTTCCCGCCCACCCAGAAAAGTGTTTAAAGGTTGTAACTACAAGCGCATAGACAAATAAACCAATCACGATCGATGGGGCTGACAGCATAATATCAGTCACAAAACGCGTAACTGAAGCAATCCGACTGCGATCGCCATACTCAGATAAATAGATACCAGCAAGCACGCCAATTGGCGTACTAATTAAAGTACAGCAACCAACCAACATCAAACTACCAACAATCGCATTTGCCAAACCACCACCCTCTGAACCTGGAGCTGGAGTACTTGCGGTAAATAGCGACAGATCTATTGAAGAGAATCCCTTAAACAACAATATGCCAAGGATCCAGGAGAGAAATAACATGCCTAAGACCATTGCAGACATCGATAAAGCAAGACCAATTTTATTGGTGCGCTTACGCTTCGCAAAAATGGCGAGATTGATATTTGAGGCATTTTTCATGTTTTTAACCCCTGCTTCTTCTCCATGCTGATCAACATCCACTTAGCAATAGCCAGGACGATAAAAGTAATAATGAAAAGCGCTAAACCGAGTGCATACAGAGAAGATAGATGATTACCTGCCTCCGCCTCACCAAATTCGTTTGCAAGCGTAGAGGCGATTGAGGTTCCTGGTGCAAATAAGGAGGCAGATAGACGATGGGCATTACCGATAACAAAAGTAACTGCCATGGTCTCTCCAAGCGCCCTGCCCAAACCTAGCATCACGCCACCAATTACGCCAGCCTTGGTATAGGGAAGCACGACATTTCTCACTACTTCCCAAGTGGTGCAGCCAATACCGTAAGCAGATTCTTTAAGAACTGGCGGGACGATTTCAAACACATCCCGCATGACTGATGCAATAAAGGGCAAAATCATCATTGCCAAAATGAGTCCAGCACATAAAACACCAATGCCATTAAAGGCACCAGAAAATAAAATGCCGAGCCCTGGAACTTGTCCCAAGGTGGCCGCTAAGGCCGGCTCAATATAATCAGCAAACAAAGGCGCAAATATGAATAAGCCAAACATTCCATAGATGATCGATGGCACGGCAGCCAGTAGTTCAATTGCCGTTCCAAGGGGCCTACGAAGATAGCC